>JAABUK010000915.1_pt1 | contig 59098 bp, 88 predicted proteins | sample 5559141 | NCBI WGS metagenome assembly JAABUK01 (sample SAMN10711869, study PRJNA513367) | rock metagenome | isolation source: Antarctica rocks | place: Antarctica: Victoria Land, Pudding Butte nord | collected 2016-01-03
ATGCTAAGAAGGTATGCCTGCCCTCTTGTTGTACCATCAGCCGGACGTGAAACGGGGTCCTACTGCCGTGCAATGTGTGTTGTGAACGTCATTTCTGACGTCAGTCAAGCTGTCAACAGCCAACTTCAGCCGAAATTTGCTTGTGCCCAGGTCTTCGAATTGACACGGGAGCAAGAACGCACCAAGCAAGCAGAAGCTAGTAAAGAGGAGGCTCAGTACAAGGTTTATGCTGAGCAACAAAGGAAGGTCAGGCTTCGTCAACTTACAGTAATGCTTACAGTGATGCGCGTTGGTTCTTCCATGCAGCGTGCACATACAGCGTTCACATACAGCAATGATATGGCAGGCCATATTATATGTGTGCATAGCAACTGCTTACTGTACAGGAAACTGAAAAGGCGAGGTGGGAGGAGCAGCGCAAGACCATGCAGCAGGATGCGCAAGCCAAGGCACAGCTGGCCCAATACGAGGATGAGCTAGCTCGCAATCGTGGTGAGTCAGATCATCAGAAGAATCGGGAGCGAAATAGGGAGCTAGTGACACTACAAGAGCAGTCTGTGCGTAACCAGGAAGCTGAAAAGCGCAGAATACAAGAGCAAATAGAAGGGGAAAGACGTGCTACTGAGAAGTATAAGGTGTGACTGCTGCCATTGTTTGTGAGTACACTTGGTGAAATGTACCTCGTTCCCCGACGTTTTATCCCATGTGTTGTTTCAACAGCTGACATCAATGCTGACTGTCTCTTACTCAGGCAGCTGTGTGGCTCTGTTCACAGATGCCCTGTGGCATTGCAACAGGCATATGCATTGATGTCAGGAACTGCCTGAACAGCAGACAGCAGCAATGTTACATGGCAGCAAATTGTTGCCATTGCCCTCTGTGCAATGTCACATCAGCAGTGGGAGCCAGCCTGTTTGAGCCATCATGTCTGAAAAGCGTGCTGTAAGAAACATTTGTATTATCACACCACGTGCAGGCCAACTTGGAAAAAGAAGTTGAGAGGGAAAAGGCTCTTGCAGAGGCAGAAGGCCGAATCAAAGAAAACAGAGAAAACGAGGATGTGAATCGGCGAGCCATGCAGCTCCGATTGGAGGAGGAGCGAAAGAAACTGGTTGAGGCCATCAACACCACCTTCACCAACTTGGGTTCAGGAACATTGGCTCTATTGACAGACAAGGAGAAACTTGGCACTGCGCTGGCTGGCCTCACCGTTCTGGCTCTAGGAGTCTACTCTGCAAGAGAGGGCACCCGAGTGGCTGGTCAGGTCTTCAGCAGGTACCATGTATTGTGCTGCTGCTGCTATGTTGAGCCAATGATGCAGGTGTCATTTACACAGTGTACAATGCACTGCACTCTTCTGAGTTATGCACCCTTTTGCATGGTTCGGGCACAACTACATTGTGCTACTGCTGATTGTGGTTACACTGTGGTTGCATTTTGCCTACATGGCCTTTCTGCAAAGCTTGTGCAACAGGACCTGTTGTGCAACTTGTTGACAGTGGGGCGTGAAGGTGCACACCAGCAGACCTTATTTTCAAAAGACGCTAAATCAACAGTCTAGCGTACAAAGCAAGTGCTGCAAGAGTTTGTGACACGACTCAGAGCAAAGCCCCAGCGGACCAAGTTCTGCTGCAGTGGCAGCAGCTGTATTGTATGTACTCAGCACATATTGACAGCAGACATGCATTGCAGGTGGCTGGGAACGCCCAAGCTGGTACGTGACACATCGCGCCGCTGGTTCTGGCAGAGGGGCGCCAGCGCCATCAAATCCAGCGAGGCAGTCAAGAAGGACTTCAGCGACATTGTATTGCCTGGCCAGATGCATGACCATGTGCGTGCCCTAGCAGCTGTCACTGCCAACACAAAGAGCCATGGAGCGCCCTTCAGGCATATGCTGTTCTATGGGTATGGTTGCTTCCTGGCGTTCCCTGCATGACTGAGCAAGCTTCTGCTGTTCTGCATGCAAATGTGGTTCACAGACAAACTCGCTGATGTGTATCTGTGGTGATCATCCCGTTATGCACTAGTGTGTTACTTGCCACCCTAACAAGCAGCATAAAGACAGCACAGCCCAGCCCAGCCCAGCCCAGCACAGCACAGCACAGCACAGCACAGCACAGCACAGCACAGCACAGCACAGCACAGCACAGCACAGCACATGCATTGAGCAGGATCAGCACCAAATCAGGCAGTGACAGCCAGTCTTGGTGTTACATCTGTAACCTCTGTTTTGCAAGGCACGCTCTGCAAGGCAGCATTGCTATGGTCTGCAGGCCACCAGGAACCGGTAAGACCATGGCTGCAAAGCGATTAGCCAAAACTTCTGGACTGGACTATGCCATCATGAGTGGGGGTGATGTTGCGCCCCTTGGGGGCCAGGCCGTCACCCAATTGCATGACATGTTTGACTGGGCAGAGCGCAGCCGCCGCGGCCTGCTGCTGTTCATTGATGAGGCTGATGCTTTCCTCAGCCAGAGAGGACAGCAGCAAATGAGTGAGGTGAGCTTGTCAGCGTGTGACACTACCTGCCCGGCTGTGTTTGAACAAGATGAGCTGCAAAGGAGTAGCATCCAAATGCTATGTGGCCTCTCAGGCTGTCCAGCATGTCTGGCTGCTGACATCAGGTTTGCCTTAGTAGAAACGCATCAGTGCTGCCAGTTTCAGGTAAGGTTGTCTCGTTACTGCACTTGCCGTGTGCCTGACATGAGACACTGGCGATTGCAAAGGAGACTGTGACAGCTGCATCAGCTGCATTATCAATAGCAGAATCACTCACACGGATCCATAAAGTCTCCAGTAGAAACTCTGAGTAGTATCCCTGAGTAATATCCCTGAGTTGTGTCTTTAAGCAGTGTTCCTGAGCAGTGATCGCTCAGCACCGAACTTGGTTCTTCTCTCTCTAAACTACAAGGAGAGTAAGTTCCAGGAGGGAAGCAAAGGGTCTCAGGCCATGATCAGCAACTCATCAGTCTTGCCCATGCCTCGCAGGGCTTGAGAGGAGCCTTGAACGCTGTCCTCTTCAGAACTGGTGATCAGTCCCGGGACTTTGCAGTGGTGCTAGCCACAAACAGGCCGGGCGACCTGGACTCAGCCATTCTGGACAGGATGGATGAAGCTCTGGAATTTGGTCTGCCGGGGGTTTCAGAGCGGCAGCAGATACTGTCACTGTACCTGGACCAGTATATCTTCAAGGCAGGGACTGTGGAGGGAGGTGCTGGGGCCGCCAGCAGCAGGGGATTGTGGCAACGCTTCTCGGTGAGCTACAACCCCCCCCCCCCCCACCCTGGCCCCTGTCTCTGCCTTCCTATAAAAGAATGCTTGTTAGCAAGGCTTTCAGCAGGGCTCGCAATCGTGTCAGCAAGAGGGAAGCTGCTGTTGGTGTCAACAGCACTGGGTCCTTCACCTTGTGAAAGGGACGCCACTTGTATGCACTAAGAATAGATTGTGCAGCTGCTCTGTCTTACCAGATCCTTCCCTGACAGTGGCTAAAGTCCTCATTTTCAAATATTCAACACATACAGCCAGGCTTCCACAGTATTTGCAGATGCACACACATTTAGTAGTTGCTGCTGACTTCTGGTTCTAGCATGTCTTGCTGTCAGTTGATGCTGGCAATGCATCAGAGATTCTGCATCAGTGCCGTGTTACTGAGGTCCTGTTTCCTGGGCTATGCAGTCCATGTTGCGCGGGCGCAGTTCAAGCCCAGATCAGATCCAGGTAGAAACTTTCACTCCAGGAATGCTGCAAGAAGCAGCACAAAAGACTGAAGGCTTCTCTGGGCGTGCGCTAGCAAAGCTGATGGCCAGCATGCAAGCAGCAGTGTACGGCAGTGCACAACCAATACTCACGCATGAAATGTGGCATCAGGTCCTCAACATGAAGGTTAGGGAGCACTCGCAGCGGCAAGCTTTCCTTGAGGGCCATCACACAGTGAATTGATGAGAGACACGACGCTGTTGTCCTCAATCAAGCGCTGTCCCCAGCTACTGTGAGAAGCTAGACCAATTTCTTGGTGTCTCTCCGAGAAGTGTGTCCAAGATGGCAGCGTCAGTCTCACTGCCCCACAGCTTGACCCAGCCAGTGCTGCAACGAACAAACCTTTCCCATGAACTTGATGCTGCGCCCTATTACTAACGAGTGCTGTGTGAGATGCTTTGCTGCAGATGAATTTGCGCTGATTTCTTGCCAGGGCCAGTTATTGTTTGTACTATCAGAAGCAGGATGACTTGATCTGCGCCTTAGCATGATACCCTATCTTCATACTGCTTGCACTGTGTCTGCTGTCAGCTTCAATGTGTCTGGTCAACTTCCAAACACTCACACAAAGACTTGCAGATGTGCTACACAATGTTTGCGCTTACATGGATGAGTCATTACACTTCGAATGTCACTTGCGCATCATTTATACATCTGTTGCTGTAAATACAGATGAATACGTATGCTGCTGCGTCAGACTTGCATAACCAGATGGACAAGGCATACACTTACAATGCGATGTGACAACTTTCTGCTGTCCACAGGCCTTGCTGACCTCACAAGCACTATGACCGCGACTGCATGTAATTGCCTCAGTTGTCTACTTCTCACTAGCTATGCATCTGGATTGCCTCAAGGCTACTGGTGATCGGCAAATCAGGTCTGCTGATCTTTCAAAATTGCTCAGCATACATCACACAACACTGCTGTACTTCAACGCTGTACACTCTACACATACGGCTACTAATGTCCACTACACAATGACTTGCACGCAAAGAGATCTCAAGATGAGCAGGATACACATAAAGCTGCTGCCCAAGCAGGCACAGGTCCATCATACAGCAACCTGCATGAGCATGCTGCTTCATCATTGCTACTCTCTTCAGCAATTTGGGCAGCAATGTCATCAGAAAAGGGATGCTCCAGCAACTTTAGGACACGTCGTACTTCACTGTAGTCGCCTTTCTCAGCCTTCTCGATGGCCTGTTGCGCTATCCAGTTGCGCAGGATATACCTGCAGACAGGCATACTTTATCACAAGCAGACTCAAGCCCTCTCTGAACATGTCTTGGCATGCTCATGTTGTACACAGTGTTTCGGCCGTCACATCTGAATCAGAGCTGAACTGCAGGAAAAATAAATTGTATTACAGCATGTTAGCTTACCTCAGCTGCGCAAAGCCCAAATGCATGGCTACACATGATCACTGCTCAGCTTATCGACAAAGGACAAAACCAAGAGCATGTCAGATGCTTGTGTCATAAAATGAAGTGTCTCAAATGCAAATGCAGCTTCACAGCAGCAAAACTAGCTGGGTAAAGCTGCAACTGCATCCATTAGAAGAAATGCATGCAGTTTGCTCAGGGCGTGTCTATCAGGAGAGTGGCCACAGTCTACCTTGGATTGGTGGCATTCATGGTCTGAACCCTCTTGTGAGGGTCTGCGCCAGCTTCAGCTTCCCTGTGCAGTCGGGCCCCATATCGTGCCAGCCAGCCCCGCCACGCCTTGCGGTCATTCTGCGCCTTCTGATCAGGAGTCACATCCTGCAGCTTTGCTGATGCATTCATTCGCTCTATCTCTGCCTGGATCATCTGCATGGCCACCCCACAGGGAAGCTGTCAGCACTGCACAGACTCACGCCACATGCAGTTAAACAACAGCATGCACTACAGAGTGCTTGCATACACATGTCTCTGGACCCTGGCATTGCCAGCGTGAAGTACGACAACGTTCTTGCCAGCAAAGTGCAGCGGTATGACAAGGGGAGGGGAGCAATGCTTGTCAGCAATGGTGGGCTTAAAGGGACATGGGTGTGAGTGGAGCCAGCAAAAGAGCAAGGTGTAAACTCGGCAGCAGGATGGTTAAGGGGATGAAGGCTGTGGCCCAGGGCGGTAGTGGTGGGGGGGGGGGACAGTTTGGGGGGGGGGGGAAGACCATGTAAGACAAAGCAGAGTGAGCAGGAACATCAGATGTTAGCCAATGAGTTGCTGAGGTTTCTTGTCTCTGACCTGTGCTGATGCTCCAAACTGAGCTAGAATGGCAGGGTCCTTGCCAGCAAGCATCTGCAGGAATTGCAACTGCTCAATTGGCAAGCGGGGTTTGGCAGCCTTGGCCAGTACTTCTGAGGGCGCCAGATTGTTGAGCAGCTGTTCCTCTACGGCTGTGCTGTCATGCCCACTCCCACTGGGACCTGCTCCATCGGCTTGCCTATCTTGCTCACCTGATCACATACATACATTTGCAGTGAGCCATGACACAAAGCATGTTATGGGTAATGAGACCTGCTTGTTGCAGCTGACAAGACCTGCGTGGATCAACTGCTGCCTGATCATCTAGCTTGCCACCAGGACTCTGCATGGCCCTGCATGCATGAAGAAGGCTGTTTTCAAGACAACAGGGAACGTCAGTAGTCCAGTCTGAACTGCTGTTGAGCCACAAGAAACAGAACAACAGTTGCTCTCACACACACCCAGTCTTTGTCCTAAGAACTGAGATAGCTGTCACAACTACACCTCACCCTTGTGGGCTAATCAGAGGCTGAACGACCCCAAAACAGAGCATCGGGGATGCAAGCAAGGTAGGGCGTCCCCAATGTAGGGCGTCCCCAAGGAAGGGCGTCCCCAAGGTAGGGCGTCCCCAAAAATGGGGCATTGGGGTTGCAAGCAAGGTAGGGCATCAGCGTCGGCACAAGGGTGCAGGGACCAACCTTGAGGATGGTAGGTGGGCATTGGGAAGTCAGCAAGACGGCGGAAGGTGTTAGTGAAGTCTGCGCCTGTGTCATGCATGACCTGCAGCAGGTCTGTGATAAGCTCCTGGTCTTCTTCACCACCGTCCACCTCTAGCAGACCCAGCTTGCGCCTCATGCTGGCCCAGTAGCACCTGCAGTCATGACAAAATAAAAAATAAAAATGACAAAAAATGATAAATTTGAGAATGATAACCAAAAAACGAAAATGACAAAACAAAAGATATCTCTAAAACATGGGCTTAGCCAACAGGCATCAGGTGCAGGCGATGCAAGTCAGCTTTGTCTGGACAGGCTTGTTCAGAGCACCTGCAATGGCTGCCACCTTGAGCTGCCCGTGCTTAAGCTCACACAAGTTGTGCTGACAGGCATAGCAGGGCTTGTCCAGCATGTTGTATGCACCTGCTCACACCTGACAAGTCTCTTTGCAGTTAATGTCATGCAATGCTGAGCAGCATTCAGTCGCATGTGACTTGCTTTCGGAACAAAGTTGACAGCACAGCAAGTCTGATTGAGGCGCAATATCTCAAGCTACATTGAGGTGGAATGTGCCGAAGATGAAAATATAGAGCGGCGATGCGACATGATACTCGTTTTGCGCTATTGGCTATCCACCTGTCAAACTCCTGGTCAAAGATTTCCAGCTCTTGCTTGGCCTTGGACAACGGCAGGGCCCCTTGGATGGCTTCTGCCAGCTTCAGGCAGTTCCAGCGGCAGATGCTGGGCTGGGACTGGTAGTCATACCGCCCACTGTCATCAGAATGGTTGCATACATAGCCAGGGTCATACCTGTCCAGAAAGCCATACGGCCTGCACTTGCATCACAATGCTTCAGTGTCCTCCACGGCTACGCACTATCTTAAGTGAAACTGTTGCAAGCTACTCCTAGTGGTATGTCCAGCTCACAATGTATGATGCTGTTGGGTAAGTACAGTGAAGTGCAGTCTTTGTATCAGGCAGTGTTCACGCTTTCTCCATAAAAATAAAAATAAAAATAAAAATAAAAATAAAATAAAAATAAAAACAAAAATAAAAATAATGTTATTGTAATGTAATTATGTTATAATAACAAAAACTAAGTAGTAAGCGCTCACCCATAGTCCAGCGTGATACCAATGATGCTCATGTTGTCTGTGTTCAGAACCCCATGGCAGAAGCCCACACACTGCCAGGCAGCCACCATGGCAGCTGTGCGTCTGACTACCTCCCTGAAGAAGTCAAGGTACATGGCATGCCTTTGGCTTGGGTCTGATGCCTGTTGAAGGCTGTCTCCATGGTGCTGTTCCCACAGGCCAGGAAAGTAGGTTTTGATGACATGATTAAGCATGACAGGCAGCATCTGCGCCTGGAGGGCGCCGTCTTTAGTGAAGGAAGGCCCAGCCCTGCCTACAGTCTGCATCTGTTTAAGTTCTTTGCGTGAGTTTTGCTTACTTTGAGGCTTAGTTTTTCAATCAGCTTTATGTTGGCTCAATCAGCTGGACAGCGTGTAGCAAGAGGCATTGCCTGTCCTGGGTGGATGAGCATCTTCGAGGTTTCGGTGAACAATATCGCAATGTCAGACAAACGTCGCAATGACACGCAAGTATACAAAACCATATGCGTGGCCTCAATTGCATCACTGCTCCATGTTGAGAAAGTACCAGTCGTACACAAGTGAGCTATAAATGGGGACTCACAGGCAAGCAAAAACAACAACATGCATGCTGTATAATACAACCAGGCTTTAAGAAGCAAAACTTGCTGTCTGAGGTGATGATGTCATGGGTGCCTGTGGTGATAAGAGACATGTGTACCTGTGGTTGAGTCAGTGGGCTTGAAGATCTCAAAGCTGCCAAATCTGATGAAGGTGGGCGCCACACGCAGCACGACAGAGCAGCGCTCTTGCTTGGGGTCGCCAGTGTAAAACATGTCGCGCACAACCTTGCTATCAGAGGTTATGACAGCGCCTGCTCTTGTTGTGGGTATGCCCTGGGCAGCAGGACAGCAGCATCCTGTCTACAGCATTGAGACCATGCTACCATTTGACAAAGTCAAGGCTGCAAAGATCGCTTTACTCCAGCAGGTGATGCCACTTGTGGATGCATATCCCTGCTATAGGCCCCAATATAGTTCACGCAAAATCAGTGCTTTGAGCTTTGTGCATTCCCTTCCCTTTGTTGACAGCTTGCACACAGGTTGGCACTTCACCTGCAGTGCTTCATCATGCATAGCTGCATTTGCCAATGACATGATGGCAGAAACGTAGCAATGCTGACACAATGAGCTCACCAAGTGGTATAAGGCCTCGCTTGCCAGGAACTCTCGGATGCTGCTGCGCAAGACCTTGCGGCCATCAGCTGTCCTTGAATAGGGTGTCGGACCTGCACCCTTCAGCTGAATCTCCCACCTTTCATTTTGAGAGTTGAGGACCTGAAATGCATCCAGGAATTGACTAGGGCAGGCTACCTGATGTGTCTGCATGACTTTGCACAGGGAAACCAGGGGGAGACCAACATGATGCATGACGAGAGCACGTGCACAGCATGATGAAGAGGCACACAAATCTGCCTGCTGTTGAAGTGGCCAGAGGCAGTCAATTGAACTAGAGTTACCTCTCCAAGATAGATAGCTGCACCATCACCCAGCTGACCACTGAAGTGCCCAAATTGGTGACCAGCATAGCAGTGGGCTGCAGTCTCTGAGCCAGGCAAAAGCCTGTTGCCACTGAAGTGCTCAACAAAGCTTGGATCTTCAATCTGACAAGCCACGCATAGTCTTTGAACAAGAAACGCAACCTAAGCGCAGGATTGGTCGATGTATGAGAGGGCAGATGCCAAGCAGGTGCAGCCACTGTACAGACCTGAGCTGCCTGCAAATCTAAAAGTCCCAGACAAGGCAAGGAAGCTGCAACCAAGACCGGCGACTTCACAGGCTCTGGCTTGATTGGCGACCAACAAGCGCCTTTGACCTGCCTCTGTGGCTGGACGAGTCGTGTGTCGTCTGGCACAAACTCAACAGGCAGAGCGTGCAAGGAAGAGTTGTCAAAGCGGAAGTCCGCAAAGTGCATAACTACGGCCGAGCTCTGCAACAGCCTGTTGAAAGGCTTCAGTGTAATGCTCTGTGTATGCCAGCGAGTCGCGCTAGCGGTACAACAGAGCGTTGTCATCGGGTTTGACCTTGAGCTCCGAGACCAATGACGTAAGCACAACATGCTTTCTGATGCTATGTAATTGGCACAAGCGATCGGCTGTGTTGGCTGGCAGAAACTTGTAAAATCCTTCTTCTTCTTCTTCATCTTCTTCTTCTTCAGCGTGTCTACTTGTAAAATCCGTCTTCTACCAGGCTGTATTTAAAGAACACGACTTCATCCATTTCTGTGAAACACTGAGTGGTTGATTTGAGAATCTGCCTCCAGGACGTCCTTACTGGGAGGACCAAACAGATCAGCATTCAGATTCAATGTCGCAGTATTGAGTTTGGAAGGGATTGTATGAGCTGTCTGTAGAAACCAAGCATCTGATTCACACAAAGGATGGGGATGCAGTGACCCGAACCGTATTTAACATGTGCAATGCTGAAAGCCACTAAAAGGGCTATTACAATCACTGTGCTCCCTGTTAGGTTGTGCAAGCACATTTAGGGCCTGTACCAAGATTATAGAAGCATCGGTGGCGGTGCATGACAAGCAATGCATTGGAAGCTTTTGAGGCACTTCAAGCTCTCAAGCTTGGCCACTCTGCAAATACTTTAATTCTACAGGTTCACGACATGCCTCTTGTCAATCAGCACTGTGCTGTTTGCAGGTCTTGGGGCCAAAGTGCCTGCCACTTGCGCCACGACCAGCCAGCAGCTCCTTGCAGAGGTAGCAGAAGTTTGCGGTGCATGCAGGGCAGCGCATGTTGTTGTTGTTGCCCTCCTTGTAAGCAATGCGCCCACAGCGTGGACACCGGCATGACTTGACAGCAGGTCTAGCTGCAGCATCTGCTCCTCTGCGTTGCTCTTCTGGCACACCCCTGTAGAACCATTTACGCAGGTTACACTTTGCCAACATCTGTCTTGGCCACCCATTGAATGAAGTTATGCATGGATAAAGCCAGACGAAGCGCTGCCAATGTACTGGGCTAGCCAAAGTCCATGAGAGTGTCAGATATACCAGGCATGCAGGCCAGATTCATTTGCAGATTATACGCAACTGCTCCTGAGAATGCATGCATACCAATTGACAAATGAATCTCATACTTCTTTTCATGAGCATGGGAACAAGCAGGAGTGCATGCAAACTCAAACAGTGCCCATGGCAGACAAACAACATGCTGCAAAGCAATGTATGCTGTGTTGAGCAATGCTGTTGAGCCATGCCGTTGAGCCATACATGCTGGGTTGAGTCGTACACAATGTCTTGATTCATGTATCCTGTCAGTGTATGCTAGCAAAGACTGCAAGCACAGAATGCACAGTAACCCATACTCATCACACAGCTGAACAGCAAGGGCCTCACATCATTTGTTGGCCCATCTCTGCCTCCCAGCGCTCAATCTCACTCAGATCAAACAGGATACAGTTGCCATTCCAGTAATGCTTGTATCCATCAATCTGCTGGTTGCATCTGTAGCAGAAGAAGACGCCGCATGAGGTGCAGGTCATCTTATTGCAGCCCTCGCTGCGCTCTATGGCCATGCCACAAGCTGGACACTGCTTGCAGTTTTTCTGCATAGGCAAAAAATAGGTCTCTGTGCACAGCCCAAAAGGACCAATGTCAAGCTTGATTTGGACAGTATGCTCATTGTGTTGTGGCTCGATAAGCTTGTGGAGGGTACGTTGAATAAAACACAATGTGTAAAAACCAGCCACACCCTTTATGGACAGGTCGACAATTGGTCAGTGAGTATTGTTTGCACCGGCCATTTCCTTTAGATAGCAGGCCCTTATTTTCACGTATCTGTCTTCCATACAGCAAGTGGGCAGGTGAAGGATGACGCACATACCAAGTATCAGCCAGTCTTATTGTGCAAGCCTGTCAACTGCGCATTTCATGTCAAGAGTGTAACAGAACTGTTAACACGCCATACGGGGTCCAAGGCAAACATCTGCTGCGGATAAAGCTCATATTGCCCACACAACTTAGTGGCATGCTGCCTTCAAATTTCTCTCACATTAAGTTTCCTTAAATGCCAGCAATGATAGACATTGTAATAGCTTCAGGAAGCATGGCGGCAATCTTTCTGGCAAGTGTGGAGATGTACAATTGCGTCATAGCTGCACAACACAATCAGATGCACAACGTACCAATACTAGTTGGTGAGGCACAACAACTCACCTCGATGTGAGCCAAATTCTGCAACTCTGCTTCACGTTTGCGAAACTCACGGTCCCCGCTTTTGGTGCCTGCCATGCGGCGCCGCATCAGCTCTAGCTTGTCCTCAGGACTCAAGCACTTGGTGCCAGGGTGCCAGCTCTCATTACACAGGGAACAGAAGGCAAAGAAGCAGTTACTGCACTGAGCGCAGTTGTCTTCGTCTTCTAAGCTGATGGTGCTGCAGCGAGGGCAGTAGACTGCGTCCATCATGTGGTTCAGGGTGCGCTCCAGCTCAACTGACTCCAAGCGGTTATTCTGCTCATCAGACAGTACACTCTTCACCATCTGCGCCACCAACAAGAGCAAATGTGAAGGCCATGTGACCGCTGCAGGTGGTCTGTGTGCTGTGACGCAAGGATCCAGCATGCCAAGCGTGCCCAGGTAACTGTGCAAAACACCAAAGCGGCAAGTTGTATGTTGACAAAGCCAATATGGCTGAGAGCACATTGATGCGGCAAACCTGTCTGTCAAGAGGTTCCTTGCAGTCTGGCTCAGGGCAGCGCAGGAACTCCAGGCTGCCCTCCTTGACATGCAGCGCACACTGCTGAGCCATGCAGCTCTGGCAGTACACATGCCCACACTGCAGGCTGGCCTGGACACAGGATCTGCCAGGAAGCTGCTCGAAGTAGATGCCACACGTCCAAGTCCCTCTATGGAAAGCGCGCAGCTTCTCAGCAGCGTCAAAGCGCAGCAAATCCATCAAGACCTCTTCAGCAGATTGATTCTGACAAGGCTGACAGGGTTCAGCATGATGATGCTGTCCATCATGTTCTGAATGTGCCTCGTGGCTAGGCTGGCTGCTGTTCAAGATGTCTGGACTGGTTGTGGCCATTTGATCAGGGGTATTGCTGATTCCTGGAGCTGCCAACTGGGATAGATCCAGTGTATCTGAAATGCCCAGGTATGCCAATGCATCCTGCTGCAGCCAGTCCACCCAAGTGTAGCAAATGGGGAGGCCGGACGCCGCATTCCACATGTCAAGTAGATGCTGCTGAAGCTGTTGTACTTGGTGAGATGTGAGCCATGTTGCACTTATGCGGGCGTTTGGCGGCTGCTCAGACGGATAAGTAGATGGCAAGGAGAGCTGAAGCAAGATAGGAGGCAGATGCTGGACAGGCCAACCTGACTGTGCTACGCCAGCTGTGCTGCTGGAGGGTTGCAGAGCGTCCTGCAAAAGGAGGGTTGTGGTGTGAACATCAGAGGGACAACAGCAGCAACATGTGCTGAAGCGATGCGTAGAGTGACTGCACAGAGGTAGCAATGCTGCAATAAGTGCAGCTTCTGCTTAGCTGCAACAGCTTTGCCAATAACTTGTCAGTACTGCAGGCGTACCCTGATTGTCATGACGCCTGATGGAAAAGCAACACGCACAGCTGCTGTGCATTCCAGCTGTTTGCTGCAAGGGCTTGCCAAGGCCAGTGCTGATATGTCCTGCTCTATGTCTCCACTGACTTCTGGGCCTGCTGTCAAGGTGAAGTCTGTGTCCAGAATCGAAGCCAAGGCCACAACTTCGTCCAGCTGCTGCTGCCAGTCGTCCTCAGTACGTGTCATGACTCCCATTTCTCTGTAGCTTCTCGTCAAGGAACCTGGTATTATAGGTCTTTCAGATCAGGCTTCTGCTCTGAACTGCAGTAGCAAACAGGCAAAGTCGAGAGTTTCTTAGCTACACACACTTAGCTACACACAAAATCTAATAAAGAGCAAGGAAATGTGGTAGCAAAGTTGATCACCTCCTGATCGCTGAGCCCACCATGACACAGCCGATGAAGCCAACTGTAACGCTTGCAAGAATCACTCCTGCCAACGTCGGCAGCAACACAGCGTAGTATCGTGGAGGGAAAACCCTCAACAGGGGATGACCTTCGTCAATATATGGCTGCGAACATCAGCAGATCCGTACTAAGACGCACTGTACAGCCCGTCGTGTGCTGAATAGCGTAATAAAGACACCTCACCGTAGCCAAGCACCACAGAGTATAGTAGGCAAACAAGGTCGCTGTCAACGCAACAGATGCCTGTCCAGAAAAACAAGGCATTAGCTGAAATTCATCGCTGCTGCAAATAGAGAAGCCGTGGTAGAAGGCAGCACTGCTCACAGAGATACACGTACAGACCTCACAGACAGACGCGTCCTGATCAGGATATCTTCTGCCTACTGATCCAGATCTGCCCACTGATCTGCCTACTGATCATTACACATGGATTTGTACCCAGGCAGTGATCGATGGCCAGAATGATGTCAGCGCTGAGGAGCTAGACAGGCATACAGCACAAACTCCGATAATGCGCATCACTTTTGTGTGAATCGAGCTGTCCATGCCTTACTTCTGTGCAAGCTGGATCTGAGTACAACCCGTACACGGGTTAGTTGCCATGGATTCCAGCGGCCTCCTGCTTGCCGGTGAGGCGCCATTTTAATACACCGACATGTGTGCACAGAAACACTGCCTGTCACTGACTCTTGCTGCGTGTGCAGGGGATGACAGCAGCTGGAATATGTCAGACTGGCAGTGGGACTCGGTTGGCTTCGTTGCTGTTCCCAAGCTAGCACAGCAGGCAACACTGAGCTGTTGCAAAAAGCGCAAGACGTTAAACTTCCTGGCATCGGAGCGCCAACCGCGACCATGCGGTGACTGTAAGTATATCGAGCAAGCTCCCCTGAAGCTTCTTCAGCAAGCATCGGACAGCGCAGGCAGTAACAGCTGTGGTGACGGTGCTGATTGCAAGCAGCAGGTCACGGTGAGTGTCGAAGACCGTGGACAGCACGGTTTATGCAACAGTCACTGGCAGACTAGGGCTGACGAGTTCACTGACCACTTCCGCAGGTTCCTGCAGCTTCCCCTGCCGCAAAGTCCAGCAGCGCTGGTCCCAGGCCTGTTACAGCTGTTCATGCATCTCCCGAGAGCACATGTCAAGCAGACGGATGCAAATGTGATATGAGCAAGCAGTCAGTGTGGCATCAGAAAAGCAGGATATGTGATAAGCACATGTCGGGCACATTCCTGAAGCAGGGAAAGCATCAACAGTTCTGTCAACAGTGCGGGCGCTCACATAATCCAGATGCCTTTGACCAGGGACGCAGGAGCTGCCGTACTCAGCTGGCAAAGCATGCAGCAAGGTAATCTGCGAGGTGTATGGCTTCATCAACACATGCTGGCCGGTAACAAATGCTTGCCACTGTCTGTCCTGTCTGCATGAAATGGTTCCTGATATCAACAGCTTGCTTTGCAGGCGGCGTAAGAGAAGCGCTGCCACCAGCACCATGGACACGTCAGGCCCTGATTTTCCAGGCCAAGTAACAGGCACTGCAGCAGCTACTGGCTGCAGAGCAGCAGTGTCGATTGCTGCCTTGGCAATGCGGGATACCAGCCCAGATGCGTGGTTCCAGACGCTATGCGACAGCCAGAAAGCTGCAGAAGATCAGGCTCTGGCTCAGCCACTTGATGCCAGGCAGCGTCATTCATCAGGTGGTTCAGAGCAATCACTGGCCAAGCACAACCTATTTCCCAAGCAAATCCAGCCTGTCTCTCCAGAGGGCATTGACAGTGCTCCTCTGTACCAGCAACCAATGCTGCCCATGCACACCAACACCTCAGAAGCTTTCACAAATGGCTTGGCATCAAATTGTCCGCAGCCTATCTCCACCTCAACATGGGCAGGACACAATACTGCGGCCCCTGCGCATCAAGTCAGTGATGATCCTTTGCAGGACCTCCTCAGCTGGCAGCTGCCTCCGCTGCAAGAGAGCAAGCCTGACCTCTCCAGCTTTGACAAGGCCATGTCGTTCATGCAGAATGGCACCAACACCTGTGGCAGTACCTCTGATTATGCCTCGTATCAACAGCAGCAGCAGCAGCAGCAGCAGCAGCAGCAGCAGCAGCAGCAGCAGCAGCAGCAGCCCAACATGCAGGTTGAGGCAGTCAAGCCAGCCCCTGGCTGTGATGCAGCTCCTTTGCCCAGCTGGAACCCTGCCAATGTGCCTTACGGTCTTGCAGGCCACACCCAGTTCAGCAGCCAGACAGCAGCTCCTGCTAGCTACAGCAACCTGCCCCAGCAGGCGTATTCAGCTGCCACTTCAGCGGTGCGGCTCTCCATCAAGCTGTTCAACTGCACACCAGCTCAGCTGCCTGGCAGCCTACGGGAGACAGTCACAGGCTGGCTTGGTAGCACACCAGCCGGCCTTGAAGGCTACATACGCCCTGGCTGTGTCCACCTCACTGTCCAGGCTACTTTGCCTGTTAGGCAGGCAGAAGGAGCAGTTGCAAGCACTGCACCTGACGTCAGTATCAGGACTGCTGTCGACCACCTGCTGGCCAGTCCAAAGCAGGAAGTGTGGCACAGATGCACCATGCTGGTCCAGCTGGGCGACGAAGCTGCTGTCGTGCATGAGGGCAACCCCCTGAAGGTGTGGAATATTCAGGGCCAGGCACGAACCAAACAGCAACATCAAACCCAGCAGTATGAAGAGCAGCAGCAGCACAGGCAAGGGCGGGGGTGTGGCAAGACCCAGCGTGCATCTTGCTGTCCTGGGCCTGCTAGTCTGCCCAATAAGCTACCAGTATTGTCCCATGCACAAGCAGTTTGTCTTGTGGCCGGACAAAGGCAACAGCAGGAGGTGACTGTTTTTGGACATGGGCTCTCAGCTGACTGCAAGGTGCTGTGCCGTGCTGGCGGCAACCACCTGGAGGTGCAGATGCTGCATTCAACTGTAACGTCAGAAGAGACTGCAGATATGCTCCAGGTATTTGTGCTGGCTGTACTGCTCTCAGTCTCTGTCCACACTTAGTCTTTTGTTGCAAACTCTTGCTTCTGAAGACTTTCCAGTGCCAGTCATGCCAAATGGGGTCATTGCCTCGCATGTTGCATGAGGTTGAATGAATCAGTAGATCTAGAGCAGTTATCTCATGCAGATTCATGTTGCGCTGATGTCTACGTCTTCAGTAGTTAAGATCTGGTCTGCTGCAGGTGGCGCTGCCGGGTGACGTGCCAGCAGGCCTGCTGTATCTTGAGGTGCAGCGGGGCTCTTTCATGGGCCCTGCCCTGCCAGTGCTCGTTGCGCCCACACCAGCCTTGGCTGCAGAGGCGGTACACATGCTACAAATGACTCGACCATCTGACAGGCAGGGCCTCATTGTGGACTTGGGGTGTGCAATGCAGCACACTGCAGCCAGCCGGTAAGCCAGTTCCACCTCTTGCACCTTCACATCAAAGCTAAGGCTGCATTACTTTGTGCATGACGTTTGATACCGCAGTGAAATGCTGCATTGCATTGGTGTGAATCAGGCGTATGCTGAGCATACAGCAAGGTGGCTGTTCTGATACACGGCTTCTGTACATGTCACAAGGCGACCAGAGATGTGAGTCAGTACCCCCTGATGCAGAAGCACTCACACTGTGCAAATGCTGTGTCACAGGTTGCCCAAATCCGCAAGCGCAGAACCAGCAGTCAGTGGAATGCCAGTGGTCCAGATCCTGTTGCCGTTGGTGGCAAAGGCAGCACAGAGTGGCCTTGATGCTTTGGTGAGGCACTTCATCAGTGTGCTGACTCATGATGACATGAGAGCAGTGGCCACCTTTCGAGTGCAGTCGGGCATGGGACTGTTGCACCTGGGGGTACAATCAGGAAAGCTGGCTGTGCTGGCAGCCTTGCTGGAAGACAGCAATGCTGAGATGTGGCAGGTGAGCTGCTGCATGTCTACCAGGCAGTGTTCCTTTACAGCAACAGGGGAAGACACATGTTTGATGCATGGGTGAATGCATGTCAGGCAGTTTCCCTTTGCAGACTCTGCCCAAGTGGTTTGAGCAGGGGGTGAGGATGTCACTTGAGATGTTGCCATTGACAAGTCCTGTGCAGTGTGCATGCTGCCAGCCCATGTTCTGAGTCTATTGACTTCACATGCAATCTCACAGCTCCTGACCAGCACAGTGCACTTTCATAGCACGAGGTCAGCAGCACACCTTTGGGTGCACACTTTGCAAGGCACAATCACCATTTCCAGAAGGCCAACGCTGCTATTGAGCGTAGTATTGACTCCAGTCGTGTTTTACTTTCTGCAGGATGGTCTTGATGGGCCAGGAGGCATCAGCCCTTTCCATTTGGCAGTCTTCCTGCCAGAAGCCCACTCAATGGCACTGCTGCTAGCTGCCACCCTTGGAGCATCTCACTGGTTTTGCTGCACCACACATGATGGTCTCACCCCAGCAGACTTTGCTGTGCGCTGTGGCAAGGACCACCTAAACCATGCCATTGGAGCCTTCATGTGGAGCCAAGCCTCAGCTGGCAAGAGCCCCAGTCAATCAGATAGGGAGGTGGATAGTGAACAGCAGCTCTTTGAGCCATGCGTCAAGCAGGCGTCTGCTGATGGACAGCAGCCATCTGGGTCAGCAAGCAGCTGGTCAGACAGCAGCAGTTCAGCTGATGACTCAGGATCTGATGTTGATGCGTCGCAGCATGGTGGTGACAGGCTGTCGGTAATGCCAGCAGCATCATGTGCCATGTCTCAGGGCTTGTCAGCTGCTGCCAGGTTTGTGCAAGAGCAGAGAGGGCGTTTAGCAGCTGTATTGCGCCAAGTCAGCTGGTTCCAGAACCCCAATGCTCAGTGAGCATTTCAAGATGTGTCTCAGAAGTATGTCTCTGATAGCTACCTGGATTAGTGACACGTGCCGCTGCTTCAACAGCAATCATGCGTAGGAAGTGCACAAGTAATTTAGCCATTTGCTTGCCAAGAATGAGCAAATCAGAGTAGTACAATAGGAATTCAAGACATGGTCAATTGTTCAGTGCACCACAGTTATGGCTTAACTCCAATCATCTGCTTGAGAAAGACACATCAGCATGGGCGTAATAGATGCGGTGTGTCACCATGATTGCAGGTTGATTCGATTGTGTATTTGGACCCTTCGTTTGTCTGTGCATCAGAACAAGCTTTCCTTTGAGTTTCTGTTAGTCATCCCTGCTTTGAGGTGTTAGCCAGAGGACTTGACCTCCACGTCTGCAGTGCTGCTTGGCTTATCATGTAGCTGTGAGCCTATTAGGGGAGAGGGACTAGAATACGTAGCACCTTTAGACTAATGCTCAATCATATGTGCTTCTTCCATGTGGCTGTTTACACAAACAGATTGCCCTAGAGAGGTCTGCATAGCACCTTTACAACTGTGACAGTTGTGCCTGGGTGCACGTATTTCTGATAAGCTTGATCACATTCATAAATTAATGTAATAGTTCATTGTTGTTAGAAACACCGGCCAGCACACGAAGCAGATATAGCCAATCAAGTACACACCTGCTGTGATATGCTATTGACAAGCTCATACAGTGTAAAATGTGCTGCTGATACATGGGTGGTATGGCCATAGGGGCCATATTATATGAAATGATGAGGAGCCCAATGTCAAACAACTGAACAAACTCTAGTAAGAAGCGAATGTACAAAGACAACCCAACAGTCGAAAGCAATGATCCATCTACAAGATATATCACTAAATGTTGAAAGGGGCCAAATATGTAGCAAATATGTCAGTCATGATGTGTCGATCAGCTGCCGCCACGGATGCCCTTCTCAAACTTGTCAATTCTGCGCACTCTTTTGAAGCCTTTGTAAATTAAGAAGCCAAAAACAGAGCTGCCACTGAATAGGAACGTGGCCAAGCCTGGATGACTGCTGGCAGCCAGCTGGCTGCCAACATTTACCAATGTTGCACACGCCACTGACTGTATTGTGACAGTCTGCGCAACCAGCTCAGGTGTCACTTGTGGATCAAAGGCAGACACTATATAGCTGGCTGCAGCATCAACGTTTCACCACACAGACAAGGAACAGTAAGCCAAAGCTGCTCATCATCTCATTGACAGCAAGCCATGCAATGTGCATATTCATATATGGAGCAGCAAGATGTTCAACCAACCAATGGCAAGTACCATCTGTTCGGTGGCATGAGCACTGCCTCATCTTGGCTGAGCCTCAAGCATGCAAGCAATCGCCTGGAAATGATGGTGCATATGGAAAGCAAGGGATCCAGGGGGGCCAACCTGCATGATGCTGGCACGCCTGGCAGCCCGCTCCACCTCCAGGGCTCGCACCCTGAGCTTGATTTCACCCCCTTCCAGGCCAGACAGAGTGCTGCTCATCTGCTGCACCCTGGCAGGCATGGCCACTGTGGCCTGCCCCAGATCTATGGCCTGCTTCCTCACTTGCTCCAGCAGAAAAGTCTGCTGTGCTTGTGCATCCTGCATGTGATTGCAATCATTGTCAGGTCGACCTCAAACTCAGATGCATATGAGATGCACAAAGCACCCAACATAGAGTGGCACAGATAGATCCGACCGCAATCAGCATTCATTATGGCAGCATAAAACAAAGTGCTGTGCTGCTAGGAAACACTTTGCCGCCAGAAGACCCTGCAAGTGTTTGCGTGATGCACTACTCCAAGTCTGTTGTTTGAGGCCTGCTAGTATCAGAAGGCATCACCTCAAGATTTAGCAGCTGCGTAGCATAGGGCTGAGCTACAGCAACAAATTTGTAGTCAGGGTCCAGAGCTCGTCCAATACCCTCAAGGGTGGAGAAAGCACGCAGGACAAAGGTGAAGGTGGCAGGGAATCTGCAGAAGGAAAGCTGTATGGGAACCTGGTGCATGCAACAGACACAGCTGCTGGACTGCACAAAACCAGAATAGGTGCTACAGCTTCATGTGAGGCCTCCAAGACATCTCACGCATACACAGCTGAGCCAGTCTGCTCAAAAGCAGAACATGAGCATACAATGTTGTTCCATACATATGTTGCATTTGCAGGCATTTCTGCAGTAGTCTCTGCTGATACATAGGGAATGCAGGAACTAGACATACAGACATAACTCTTTCCCTCTGATTGACATGTGCCTATAAACAGACTGTGTCAGAAGGGATGATTTTGTGCCGGTCAGGTACACATGCTGGGCTGGGAATTTTGGCAAAATCAAGGTTTGCATGTGAGAACACAAGGCAAATACAATTACAGCAGGTATGAGCATGAATAGATACCTGAAGGGCTGGTCCAAAGCTACTGCAAACATGTCCTCACCAATGGCAGCGATGGTCTCCTGCTCTTGAGTTTGCTTGGCAATGTTGTTCAAAAAGTATGTGATAGCTCTCCTCAACGACAGGTCGTCACCCCTTGACACGATGATTTTCAGATCTGTCAAAGCACGTAACACCTAAACATGGCAACAGCAAAAGCTTGACATCTGCAGTTGTTGTGGGTCACCACGAGAATGAAGCTGCTATGAAGCAAACACACTTGAAGCAACCATGCAGAGACTGCACACCCTGGGGTGATGAAAAGAAGCCTGCTGTATGGCCTTCGCATTGGGGTGAGGCATACCTGATACCTACCTGGCTAATGCGAGAGCAAAGGCTGGCACAGGTTCAAATCAATCAATGCAGACCACACTGCCAGTGACATGATGGCCAAGGCAGGTAGACATAACAGGAAGAGGTGCCAGCTGAGCACCCAAGCAGCCTAAATCTGATGCACTGACTGTTGCTACAGCTGACTGTTGCTACTGCTACAGCTGGCTGACTACCTGTGCAGCGTCCTTCTTATAGATGCCATAGAACACATCCAGCAGCCTCTCCTTAGTAGCAGGCACGATGCTGGACATCATGCCAAAGTCATAGAAGATCAGGCCCCCCTCGCGATTCACAGCAATGTTGCCGGGATGAGGATCTGAGTGCAGAAAGCCATGCTTCAGGATCTGCACAAGGTAGGCTTCTGTTGCGCGTCTGGCCACTGCTGCTGTGTCAATGCCCAGAGACTGTAGCGCTGTGACGTTAGTGATCTTTGTGCCTGGAAGGTAGTCTAGGGTGATGGCCCTAGGGGAGGTGAGCTGCCAGTAGACCCTGGGGACTTGGATCTGGGGGTCGTCCTGAAAGTTGCGGCGGAACTTGTCTGCGTTCCTGCCTTCTGAGATGTAGTCTATCTCTTTGTATAGGATCGCCTCAGCCTCCTGATAGATGCCCCTGCAACAGCAAGGAGCTCTTGACAGCAGCTTCTTGACGCTTTAACTTGATGTAACAGCAACATTGACCTAATTTGAAGCGCATCACACAGAGACAGTCTGCAATTGCAAGCCGATTTTTGCGCCACCAATGAGTTGTATGCATGTCCATTGAGGTTGGGAGAATGAACATTGTTGCCTGAGCCGACTGATCGCAATCCCCAGCACATACTCTCCTTGCAGAAGCCAATGCAGTGAGCATTGTCTGATGCACAACAGAGGAGATTCAGTGCAGATGCAGACTGTCCAACATGGCTTTATGGTGTTAAGCACATGGCTTGAAGCCTGCTCACATGAAGTCGCTGTTCTCGTCTGTCCTGTCCATCTGCTTTGCGAGGACCTTCAGATTGGACATGTCAATGTCAAACAGGTTTTTGAGGCCGGGACGCTGCACCTTGATGACCACCTGCTCTCCAGTGTGCAAGATGGCCCGATGGACCTGCACCACATGCCTTCTGGACCCTGCTGGGTAACAATCTGTGCAAGCAGGCTCTTTAGTAAAGCACAACGTCAATTGTCTTGATCAGGTTTGTCTCTATGACTGACATTTCCTGCAGAATCTGCTGAGCTCAAATGTTGCATTGCATGCTGATCTACTGCTCAGCTGTCAGAACAATAGATGAATGATGGTGCAAGCACTTGACTCAATATTGATGACTTGGGTCTTAGACAACCCAACATGCATTGTTCCTGGGAATGCCAACATGGCTTTTGAAATTGACCATCCCTAAGGGAACCTGGACTCAAACTTGCCTGTGGACTATTACCGGGTGTAGCTGAATAGGGGAGATGCCTTAGATTAACTATGAGGTGAGGTGTTTGAGCCTGTATCGATCCTGGTTGTGACTCACCTGGCCAAGACTGGCAGCAGCAATAGGTTGCTCCTGGAAAGATCGGAAGAGCTGGTGAGCAGGAGCGCCTAGCTCAGACTGAATGATAGCCATGGCTTTGGCAGGGGCAAAGGCAGGCACCCTGTCCTGTAGCTTGGCCAGCTCATCTGTGAAGGCAGCAGGGAAGAGGTCTGACCGGGTGGAGAAGAGCTGCCCTACTTTGATGAAGGTGGGGCCTAGCTTCAACAGAGACTCCCTGTGTCAGCATCACACCATGTGACAAGGGTCATCAAGTGATCAAGCAGCTGCTGGTGCTGCGTGATCTGGTGGTTTGATAGAGCTGGGAGTGAGAAGATGAAGGGCACATGCTTGCTTTGGAGTCCTGATGACATGCTGGTTGATGTGTCAGAAGCCACGCAATGTTGCAGGGTGACCTTACTAGCTGGGAGAGTATGACAGGCATGCAGCATGTGGGTGACCTGCAATGTCAGCACCCTGCAAGATGGCTGATGACAGTGACAGAGGATTCAAGAAGCTGTTCTGGGGTCCGCATGGTGTCTAGGGTCTGGTGTCTGACCATGGAATTGCATGGTACTGCAGTCTAAACAGCTTGTGTGTGCAGAGAGTGGTGTGAATGCACAAACAGGGATACCTTGTCCAGCTGGCAGTGGACCGTAAGCGCTCAGTCTTCTTGGGCTCTGTCCAGCCTCCCACATAGCTCCATTTCTGATCTAAAAGCCATAGCTTGGTGCGCAAACTGACAATGAAGGTCCAGATGTCTATGCTCCGCTGTGTGTTGTTGTAATCATCCCTTGACCAGCGGAAATCACTGTCCATGGAAAATGCAGGCATGCCTGCAGGAGCACAATGACATTCACCTGTGCACCTAGGTTGGCTTTTAAGTGATGTCGCACATGCAAAAGCTTACTTTGCCCAGCATCTATCAGACTCTCAGCGCGCTGCTCAGCAGCGGCAGCAGCACTGCGTGAAGCCGCTGTAAATCCTGGCGCTACCTGATTGACAGCAACTGTTGCATCATATGTATTGTTGTCTGATCTGCGCTGTGTCTGCCTGACTGCTGCACCATTTGTGCGCGCCAAGCTGGACTGCTGACGGGGCTGGAAAGTGACAGAGCCAGAAGAGCTAGTGCTGGCCTCTTTTCCGCTGCCGCGGCGTGCAGCATCGTTGGCAAATGCATCGTTTCTGTTGTTACCCAGGCCGTTGTCAGCTCGAGGCGCGGGTTTCGTGTGCTGAAATTCCCTCTTGCTGTTTGCACTGTCTGAAGTTCCTGGTAGAGGAAGCTCCCGCATAGCAACTCCTGTGCTGGGAGATTTGGATGCAGCGCGTATCTGGCATGTGAACGCTGATCTAATTCGTGACCGAGTGTCAGGTCTCCGTGCACAGCACAACTGACCAGAACTGATCAGCTGTACGCTACTCAGCCCTGCAGGTCCCATTGGCAAGGCGCTGACAGTGGCGATGGCGATCTTCGCAACGTTGAGCGCCTAGATCTGTCAAGGTAATGCGCCCGACCAGCACTATTTGACAGGACGCGGTTCTGTGGCATACACATGCACAGGGTAATGCATTGAGACCAGAAGATGAACAGTTGTTTAGTGGCTGTCAAGTGCTTCCTCAGCTTGGGAAGAAACGAAAGACGCCGCTCATGAGCCATCAGTGGACAGGTCGCAACGTACAGCAAAGTGTCTTCCAATAAACACATAGTCGACCCCTGAATACTTGCGAGCCCAGCTGAAAGCCAGCCTGCTTGTGCTATATTTTGGCTGTTTGGCTTTGGTTTCACGCTTGAACTGAAGCAGTGCACATGGCAATGAATGCTTCTGCACCTGTACAAAAGGTCAGCTCTATACAATTTCGATACACGAGCTCTGTACTTGCGTTGTTGCTCCATGGGTACCGATTGCTCTGGTGATTAGCCATTGAACCTGTTTGCTGAGGTCTAAGTGCTACACAGGCAGTCACCAAATTGCGCAACGGCCTTCAGGAAGGACAGCCGTATGACGGGCAACAGATGTTTAAGACAATATATCATCGTTTCAGAGCACAGAAAAAGCTGCAGGATTGTTATAAACTGCTGGAAGAAGGCGCTCGTTTGCAATTGCAAGAGGGACAGCTCAATTGTGGCGTTGAGTTAGCGCAGATGCTTGTAGAGGTGTGACATAGAACATTGGCGGTGGATACTCTGGGTTCTTACAAGCTACGTCTGCGCACAACTCATGTGGCTGCTGTTTGCAGGCATATGTAAGGGACAATGCCAGCTGTAGCAGAGACAACATGCAGCGGGTACTCTACATCATAGATGCATTCCCCAGACCCCAGACCTACACAGACGGCAGTAATGATGCTGTTGAGCAGTGCACCAAAGTTACCCTTGCGGCCATCAAATGGGCTAAGAGGTACTTTCTCCACTCTGCTGCCGGTCAGGCTTGACACAGGCGCATGTGTTGAACGCAACCCTAATTGCAGAATTCAGGAATGATATTTTGGACATATAGGCCTGGGCAAACTGTTCACTCTGCACACCTGCTGACATGAAGGTACAACTGTCATTTGCAGGCATAACAATGCCACAACAACAGTCCAGAAACTGCATGATAAACTGGCAGCTTATATGTGGGAGTGTCATGGCTGGAGAGGGCTTGGCCAAGTCAGCCAGCATTACATAAGAGGGAAAGACATGATGGGATTTGCTGCTGGTATGCCTGCACAACTGTGGGTTTCAGCAGCAGACGTGCACTTTCTGGCTTTTAGTCAAGTTCCAACAGATTTAGACAACATTCACAATAGAAGGGATCCTTGCACTTGATGGACACCCCCTGCCTTGTGGACAGCCAATCTGATAACCATGCATGCTTAGACTCAGGTGAATCAAGGCACGCAAACACACCAATAGCACACAGTCACAGCCTGTATATTGTCTGTATGCCTGCAGCACTCTTGCATAGCAAAATCACAACCCATTTGTGTCCCTTTGACTTGAGTTGACTGAACTGGAGGTTCAGTACTTAAGTGGGGCAGAAATTGCAACATCCTGACGCAGTCACACTTAGTCTTACACTGTAACGCAACAGATATCAGCACTGCTGGCATGCTTGCTTCAGCTTGAGATGCTGCTCCTTTGCAGCATTGGCGCAGTCTGTGGGTGAAGGAAACCCTGAGGAGGAGGACCTGTTTGTTGTCAGAGCAGTGCTGCAGCTGTTGGCAGTGGGCAAGGGCAATGGGCTCGATGAGAAGCTTGAGGATGCTCATGAGCTCTTACAGTCTTATGAATCCATGATGAGACGCGGGTTGCCAGATACACCTCTCATGCACTTCATCAACTTTCTGATAAAGGTAAGCTTCTGATGGAAGGAGGCTGATTGCCAGAAGCAGTCTTGAGATGCCTTTTAACACTGCAAGAACGTCTGCATGGCTGACAGACTTCTGCCCTTGGCCATCGTCTGCCAGAATAACAATGAGTTTGTTGGCAATTTGACCTGACAGCCATCAAAGTAGAGCATCACTTTCTGTTTCAGGCATGTGTCGCCTGTAAGCTGTTTGGTCTTGACTTGAAATCAGTATGGCAGGCACTGGAGCATCGCTCGCTCAAGTTGGCAGAGATGTTGCAGACAACATACTCAGTTAGCCTAGCGCGGGAGCCTCAACTGTCCGGTCTGCTTCAGCGCATCAAGCAGGTGTACCTGGGTGCGCAGTCCTCTGGCGGAATGCAGGAAATGATGTCCAGCATGTTACAGATGCTCACCAGTGGTGGCTCGTGACATGTTTGCATCACTGTGGTGTTGCAGCATGGCCTCATATGATTGTCAAGTCGTGAACTGCACAGCGTCAGTGGTGCTGTTGACTGGATTGTATGCACTTGTTTACTACAAAGTCACCCCAAATAAATGTAGTTGAAGCTCACAAGACTCAGCTTACCAGTAGACGCTGTTTTGGCAATTCCTGCTTTTGAAACAACAAACATCTAAATTGGGCGCAGCTTAATAAACCAAGGGCAATAGCACCATCAGCTGTAATATCACCAAAATAACGATTGCGTCTGATTGCCTGTTGTCATGAGCATATGTACTGGTCACAACTATGGTATGTCATCCATGTTGCCCACCAGCAATACTGTGGGTGCCAGATGCACTGCTGCTACAAAACATTGGCAAAACATACTCACCTAAACACTGGCACGTCATGCTGTGTCTTAAGTCCTCATTAATGAATTTCGTGAGACATACCAGATGCAGACATGTTTGGCAGGTTTAGGCACCCCACATATGTACAACAAACTCCATGTTACATCAATAACTCAATGTCGAAAAGAATTCAAACAATTTTGTTGTATCGGCAGACCTGAGCAGTGCATGCATCCAAATGGTGCCTTGCTCAGGACCCTCAAAGCTCAAATCCTCAGAGAACAAAATCAGGCAACCTATCAAAGATGACAGCCACAATCCAAAAGATCAATTCGACCACACAAAACAAACGTCAAAATTGTCATGATAGTACAATGTACAGAGAATCAGCACATCCGTATTTTTGTCCAAGGAACAGTGCAGCTTGAAGCAACAATCAGTAACAACCGCAACCACATTTGTGTGCTGCAAGTGCCGCCAGACACCATCATGTTTCAGTGTGAGGCATGTCTTGTCACCTGACTGTTGCTGAGTACACAGCAAGACCAGCTCCGACAACAATGCTTGCAACCCACACATACTTGTTGCTCAGCAGGGCAGGAGGCTTATAGTTCTCAAGAAACTCATCTTCCCACGTCTTCTTGTACTCGCTCTTCTGCTTCATGGGAGGGAGCCTTGGCCGCACACCGGACTTGTCAGATCTGCAACATGAGTTCAGCAAGTGCTTGGTAGTCAATAAGGTGTGAATGCATTTGACTTGACATCCAAAATGACTTTGTGAGGAGATCCTGTGCACAGTACTGCTAAGGCTGTATTTCAACTCATTGTCGCTATTGTTCTGATGATGTATTTGGGCAATGAGTGCAGAAAAGAGTGATCACATGATTCAAATATGGCTCACAGTGTTGTCGCTTGTACATAGGCATGGAATGCACTGTCGTACTTGTATCTGTCCAAGTTATCTAGCAGGGGCAGGCTTATCCTCTCCTCAGGCCTCAGCTGCAGCTTTGGTGCTTCCATGATAAAACGGAGCTCTGCAGCTTGCTTCTTTATGGCAGTGACAGGATGCGTCTGCTCTAGAGTTTTATACACTTCAATGCAGTCCCGCTCTCGTCCACATGCCTGCAAGGGGAAAAGCCAAACAAGACTTTTCTTCTCGTAGACAAATCATGTCGTGGAAGCTACTATGTTCAGGTCAAGCGTGCACGGCCAGTACTGCTCTGTTCAGAGCTTGGTTGGTAGCATTTTTGTACACCTGTACCTGATATGCAAGTGCTTGCCAGAGCTGAATTTCACCACCAAGCTTGCTGAATGGGCCTTCCTTATCCAGGGCCACCTCAAACAATCGTGCTGATTCAGGATACAGGCCTTTGCCGTATGCTAGCTTTCCAAGTGAGAACTGCTTGCTTTTGGCTGCCTGTTCCCGCCGCTGAAGTTCAGCTTCCTGCAACACAACACACAGCATGAATGTGGTTCTGCAGCTGACACGAGCTAAGCAACCTGACAAGACGTCATATACAGCATGCTGACCAAAGTATATAGTGACAGAAAGCCATCTCAGTAATGTTAAAAGTAGCAGCATCAAGCTACCTCGATCAGTCTCTGTTTCAGCTTGTCCTTGTACTTTTGTTGCACAATGCTTAATTCTTGAGCTCTTGCTTTGCCAAGCTGTAGAGCTACCAGATCATCTTCATCGATGCCTTTTCTCACCCCTTCAAAAGTGTCACAGCCATTTAGCTCTGTACGAAGCAATTCTCCAACAACGCAGCGCAAGAAAACTACCTGCAGCGTAATCCCGGGCTGCCTGGCTGAGCTTGCGAGAGTTGCCAGCCCCGCTTGTAGCCAAGCACACTCCCACTGGCGCGTCTTGTCGTGAGTCTCTGAACGATGCAGGATGCAACACGATCGGTACAGTCACTCGACACTGCGATGGGCTGGCAAGCTTGCTATGACAAAGATTAGCAGCCGCGCCATGCAGGGGCATGCTGGTTTATACGTGCATGCACCAGTTCACGGCAAACAATCTGGTTGTGAAACGTGCTGCACTGCGTGTGTGCTCGACACGAAGCACCCAGGTCCAGTTCGCTGCAAGAGCTCGCTTGTCAGCTCTTGTAAGCAATTTTTGTGCGTGGTACAGCTTTGTAACAGGAGATGAATAGTCGTTGAGTGTGTGCGTGCGAGCTCGATCAGTGATCGACGATCACAGGCGAGCACGCTGTGTTGCTAGTGTTTACCTGTTCATCTGGTCGCCAGCGCAAAGCTGCGCCGATGTGCAGGCAGTTGTGAGTGTCCAGCTACAAGCGTCACAATGGGTCAAAAGCTGCATAGCAAACGCCAGCGGAAGCAGAGGGCCAACCCGTCCCTCAAACGCAAGCAGTTCGACCGAGCAGATGACCAATTCGACGACACATTGCCTGCCTCACAGCGGTACTGCGTAATTGGCCTATGTCCTGCTGTTGGTGCATGCATGTGTGGCGACTGACAGCACCGTCAAACCACGCAGGGCTGCTGAGGACAGTAATGCGCTGATTCTTGCGCCTGCCGACATAGTCGAGGAAGAAAGCGATGTCCCAGCAATCAAGGCACCTAAACTGTCGAAGTCTCAGCTGCGCAAGCAGAAAAAAGTGCAAGAAGAAGTCCAGAAGCGTCAACAGCGTGCTCAGGTGTGTTTCATTCAAAGGACAAATGATTACGTCTGGAACTTTGTGCATAGCAGTCCAAGACTGCCTGACCCTCTTCTGGGCGAAAACTGGCAGAAATCTTGCCTCAGCGGCTCGATTGCCCATGCAGGTGTACGTTACGTTGCAGCAGCATGCGCTGTCAGACTCTCAGCATGCCCTCATCATGCCAGCACACATGCTTGGCCAGTCTGAGACAAAGCGTCAGCAGCTACGACGTGCCCTGCATCACCAGCGGGCAGGCATAGCTCTGCCTGAAGGCTCACAGCTAGAGAGGGAGCGTCACGTTGAGACTGCAGAGTTAGACCCCATGAGTGCAGCACAGGTGTCAAGCACATGCAATAAGAGCCTAGCTTTGCATATGAAAGGCTTTGTTGACATAAATTCAACATCATTGACCATGCAGAGCAAGTCCCAGTCATGCTTACTCCCTGTTCTTACTGCATATTTCTGTACATTTGCCTACAGTGGCAGGCATGTCTGTCAGACATATAGCAGCATGCTCTACGGCTGATGATATTGACATCAAGCTCATAGCTTTGGTCACTATACTACAGCAGGAGGCAGGCTGAAAATTTGACTTTGCTTTGCAGCAGACCCTACCAGCAACCAGTAAGCCTTCTTGTGAGAACCAAACTCAGCTTCCATTGCACACATCACCTACAGCTGTTACAGTGGGTTCCAGCAAGCATGGTCATGCAGCTCCTCATCAGGCCAAACGGCAGAAGGTAGAGCAACCTGAAATCGTGGACAGCAAACCTGCAGCACAGCAGTTGCATGAGGCACGCTCTGTTGCTGTGGCCACCAAGCAACAGCTTGGGCTGACAGGTAACACACTGTGACTGCATCATGCCAAGCAGCAGCAATTTATATAGCTTGCAAGGCACCAACACACAGGATACTGTATGCAACGGATGCAGCGCACTTGCATCTCAAGCCCTAGCATACTTCTCCAGCGCTTGGTTGCAGTGGCTGCGCTGCATCTGCAGCATGCTAGCAGTTGGGATCACACAGCGTCACCCCTTGTCCTGGTCTCCTTGTCGTGTTGCTACAACAGCTTGTGGTCAGCAGTGCGCAGCAGCAATGCAGCAGCAGCAATGCAGCAGCAGCTATGCAGCTACCGCACTTATTACTTATGCTTGCAAATGGTGCAGGTGCTGATGAAGAAAAGCCCAAGCAAGCAGACTTGCTGCCCATGGCAACAGGGCCTGCAAGGGTGGTGCATGTACAGCGCCGTCCAGACATTGAGGCTGTGCGTGGCGGCCTACCCATCACTGGCATGGAGCAAGAAGTCATGGAGGCTGTGCTGCAGAGTGATGTTGTGGTTCTGTGTGGAGAAACAGGATGTGGTAAAACAACACAGGTTGGTGTGCCAACAACCTTGCCCTATTGTAATCACTGTCACTTTAGGCAGGACAAAAGCAATATAATGTGTGCAACTGCATGCAATAGTATAGTGTGAAGCAATGTCTGGAGTAGTTATTTTTGAGGTGTGACTGTCAGTCTCGAGCAATCATGTCTTTTTTCTAAGCTTTTATCCAATTGCTTACATGTTGGACTTGACACATACAGCAGCCAGGCACACAAGGCGCACTTGAAACAGTAAGACAGCTCAGGACTGACATAGCAGTGTGCTGACAGCTTGTTGTCTGTGTGCCATTCTAGGTACCACAGTTCCTGTATGAGGCAGGGTATGGGTGCGCTGATTTCCCTGAGAGAGCAGGCATGATAGGGGTGACACAGCCCAGAAGGGTGGCCGCTGTCAGCACTGCTACCAGGGTGGCTGATGAGCTGGACACCCGCCTGGGATCTGTTGTGGGCTACCAGGTTGGCCATGCCCATCACACCAGCATCACATGAGCAGCAGTTAGTTACAAGTTCCCTAGGAGTTGCACTGCCCTGGGAGTCACACTGCCCTACCTGTGTCCTACTGCCCGCTTTGATGGCCTCTTTCTCCTGCACTCTATGTGCTTTGCACCTCCTAAAATGCTTTCGTGGCTCTGCAAGTTCTTGTTTGCCGGCCAATGCCTTGAGTCAACAATGATGGCAGCATTGTTCTGTTGTGCATCCACCTCAATTACTTTGAAATAATCTTGTTACTTCTGCAATTGATAATCCATGACCTGGTTTCTCAGGGGCATATCTGGACTTGTTTCAACTGATCAGACTTTGTGGTTTCAGCACATGTGCTTTGCTGCAGGTAAGGTATGATCGCAAGGTCAGCAAGGAAACCGCCCTCAAGTTCATGACAGATGGTATTCTGCTGCGAGAGCTGCAAGAGGACTTTCTGCTGACCAAGTACAGCAGCGTCATCATTGATGAGGCCCATGAGCGCAGCCTGAACACAGATCTGCTGCTTGGTATGCACTTCTGCTTTGTTGCATCTGCAGCAGAAGTCACAGTACAGCATTCAGGCACGAGAGACAGGATGACTGTGCAGCCTGTGAATAACCCTACCTGTGTCTTGCACTCAGTTGCTGATTCAGCAAGGCATGTCAAAGCACAGCATGCTGTAGCACAACATCCCTGACTTACATAGATGACTTGCACCCAAGCTTGATTGTGCGCCACAGTTTCAGGACAAGAGTATGATGCGCATGCAGTATGCAGTGTCCAGCAGACTGGCTTGAGCAGAGCAAACAGTCTACACAGCATTGTCTGCTCTCTGCACTATACAAGCACAGCTGGCAGAACATGCCTGAGAACACTGCACTACTGTGGCAGAATCCGTTGATTGTGCAACATCGTGTGCAGCATCCCTAGTTATAATCTGCAAAAGTTGCTTCCAAATCCATTCTGCCATAGCACATTGTGCCACAAAGTTGCACATGGCAAGCCACCCTGTGTGTGCAGGTCTGCTGTCGCGTGTGGTTCCTTTAAGGCGAAGCATGTCTCAAGGTCCAGCATCAACAGTTCAGCCCCTGAAGCTGCTCATCATGAGTGCCACACTACGCATTGATGACTTCACAGCCAACAGACGCCTCTTCCCAACTGCACCTCCTGTCGTGCATGTGCCTGCTCGTCAGTTCCCGGTCACTGTCCATTTCAACAGGCGTACAGAGTTGGATGACTTTGTTAGCGCTGCTTACCAGAAGGTGAGCAAGTGCATGATTGCTCCATGTATGGCGGCTACATGGCTGGGCAAGGTGTCTCACTGTGACTGTTGGTGTTGGATAATGCAGCCAGGCAGTGAAATACTCATGGCGTTTGATCAGCTGCTTGTCGTCTGCATCTGGCATGAAACTCATTATCTTGCTGGCTACCCTTCTGACTAGGATCATGCTGCTCATGACAGAGCATGCTTGCACAAGCCTGCAACAGCAGCAGCATGAAATGCATGTTACCTGCTTGAGCGCTCAGCCTGCCTTGCATATACACCGGCACGAAAATGTCTCATCTGGGAGTTTCGCAACTACAGGTGTGCAAGATTCACAGACAGCTGCCTCCAGGGGGTATCCTGGTGTTTCTCACAGGCCAGAGGGAAGTGGAGCACTTGTGCAAGCGCCTGCGCCAAGCCTTTGCTCCCAAACCTGTTCGCCTTGCCAGGCCACACAGCAAACAGACAAAAGACATGGCAGCAGTCGCTTCCAAGTCTCCAGCTCACTTGGCAACAACCAAGACAGTCCTCAATCATGATTTGCCGGGTGAAGATGCAACCCATGCTGTCAATCAAGGGCAACAGACTGCCAACAATCAGGCCAGGTTGGTAGCCAGCACTGGCAGCAACACACAGACAGAAATCAGAGCTGGGGTGAAGGCAGGGGTTGCGGAGGGGTCTGAGGGTCAGGTCGACAGTGAAGCACAGGCCAAGAGTGAACAGCATCATAGTGTAAAGTCAGGTGGTCTGGAGCAGCCAGGCAGCGTTGATCATGAGGATGATCTTGAACAGCAGGATGGGCTGGATGATTTGTACGGAGGGGATGCAGTAGAGGCTGCTGGAGAAGGCCCTGATGATGTGCCCTCTGATGATGACGAAGCAGAGGTATGCAGGAGTCTTCAAATTTTGGTGATTGTGCTTTGTTCTGGTCTGCGGATGCTGCTGTTCATTCACATCTTGCAGCATCATTTACCCAGATTGACCTGCTGAATGTGTGGTCCTCAATAGGTCAGATGGCACACACTGCTGCTACTACTGGCAAGCCGCCAATGTCATTGCATCTTGTCGGCATGCCTGTAGGCTACTACATGGTGGCTTGTAGTACTTACAAGCGCCTGCATGCTGTACTTTGATACAAGACGTCGTGTGTTACTGTCCTATGCAAGTTTGCCCCTCCTATGTCTGCAAACATGCCTTTCAGTGACATGCCATCTTTGCATGTTGGTAAGCTAGTACACTCTGCTATCTTGCAAGCTCCAGCAGATGGCCGCAGGTGATGAGCGAGGAGGACATGGACTCTGAAGAAGAGGACACGCCGGTGGTTGGAGGCGAGGGTTTCACACCAGAAGAACTGGCTCAGGCAGAACAGAATTTTACAACACAGCTGGTGAGGATTCTGTCTCTGCCTGCTTGTGCAATATGTCAACTGCAACTGAAGTTGCATCTGTATGGCAATCACACACAGCTGCATATACTGTTGTCTTTGCAGGTAGCCAAGGTTTGACAGGCCTTACAAGTTGCCTAGATGTCTTCAAATTATGCCTGGTATACTTTAGTTAGGCATGGCAGATCAGCAGGCAACAGCTCACAATTGAACCCGGGGCTTCAGTGAACTTCAACCTTTGACCGTCTGCACTGGGACGCCAATCTTCCCATGTCTGAATTTCAGTGCACCTCATTGACAATCATTGTCTGCTGATGGGAAGCAGCACAAGGCAAGCAGCAAAAGCAAGACACATGGCTGGCCCATGTGCTGCTTCCGTATGCCAATTTTCCTGCATGACAACTTGCCCGGATGGGCACAGACCAAAGCATCTGACTGGCTGATTGACTGACCGAGGGTATCTTCTGCTGACAGGGTGTGTCACCAGCACAAGGCAAGGGGCAGGAGCAGGGCACAGGGCTGGTCCACGTGCTGCCCTTGTATGCCAATCTGCCCAGGTCTGCACAAGCCAGGGTGTTTGAGGCACCACCAGCTGGCAGCCGCCTCATTGTGGTTGCCACCAACGTGGCAGAAACCTCCCTCACCATTCCAGGTCAGTATTGACTTCATACTCCTTGTGTTTGACAGTAGCAATGATCACCAACATCATCGTCACTGCTGCTATCACCACCTCTACCATTATTAGCCGCAGGGCATGCTCCGAAATTGGCCTACTCTTTGGAGGAAAAGGGTGGTGGGTGCGTTATCATCATTACCAGCATTGCATCCATTGACTAAACTGTGCCTTTGTAGCCAGCAGTCTCTGCCCACGGTCTGTTTTCATGCATTACATGCCATCCGCATTGGCCTGTCTCAGCACTGGCTTAGATAACCCCTGCCTGCTCAGCAGCCTGTCTGCACCATGCACTTTGACTGCGCAGTTGCTTCAGACTCTAGGCATACAGCATCGGTTACATTTGCTGAGCTGCCACCACAACATGAAAATAGTCTGCTGCCTCTGCATTGCGGCAATCGGCTGCTGCCATTGTGCTGCACAATTGAACTACTGCCGTTGTACTATGAAAACGGGAACGGACTGCTGTTGTACTGTGAAAACAGGAATGGACTGCGCCATTGTGTTATTGAAATAAGAATGGGCTGCTGTCATCCTGAGCTCCTACCTCTGCATTGTGATGCGGCATTTGGTTGACAGGCATGCGGTATGTGGTGGATGGCGGCCGGTCCAAGCAGAAGATCTTACAGGAGGGTGGCAGCATGGCCCAGTACGATGTGCGCTGGATCAGCAAGGCCTCAGCTCAGCAGCGCGCAGGCCGCTCTGGCCGAACCGGCCCTGGCCACTGCTACAGGTCCATCACCCTCCAAGGCATTATTTGATGTTGCAGAGAGACTTGAACTATGTGTGTCACAGGCATGGTGATTGCTGTGGTCATGCTTGTCTGAGTGTCATGCTGAGTGCAGTGAATGTCATGCTGAGTGCAGCCTGAGTGGCATGCTTGTCATCTGGGGAATTTTGCTTTCCGTGACCTGGTGCTGCTTGTGGCCAGCAGACTCTGGGTTTCTGCCGAGGCACCTCTGGGCCTGACGGCATCTTGCTGCAAAGCCATACAATCACACTGCCTCATGCGTATTTTGTGCATGCCCGAAACGTCTTGTGTAGAACTTCAAACAAATATTGAAGTCATGAGTAGCAGCTTGTGGTCAGCTAATGGCATTTTTGGCACATGGATGATGAACACACAGTGTTCACCAAATGGAAGTGTATGCTTGACAGTCAAGACCTGACAAGCATTCACCTTAACCTGTAAGCGTGGTTCATGTCAATGCATATGTACAGACTCAAATACATGTGGCTCAATGACGGCAGTTCTTGACATGTGTCCATGCTTGGTATGTGCAGGTTGTACTCATCTGCACATTTCAATGACACCTTTCCAGCACATACTCCGCCTGAGATCCTGAACACATCTCTGGAGGGCTTGGTGCTGCTCATGAAGGCCATGCATGTAGACAAGGTCGGTTTACCAGCGCCACTCCATAGTCTTTGCTGCTAAAATATGTTGCCCAGGACTTGTCATGCAGTCTCATGCATCCTGTGCATGAACTTACCCTGGAGCCAATGTTCTGCCTTACTGAGCTGCTTCTATACTACATTTCCATGTGGATACATGTGTGGCTCTGCAAGCGTTGTGCCCCGTAGTGACAGTTTGCATCTTGGATAAGCATTTTTGTTGATGAAATTGCAGGTACCACACTTCCCATTCCCCACCCCCCCTGAGGCTGGCGCTCTCACAGCTGCTCAGAACTGCCTTGTAGCCCTCTCAGCTCTGCAGCCCCCCAGCCACCCCACCACCCCCCTTGGGCTGACATCCCTTGGCAGGGCAATGTCACGCTATCCCATTACACCAAGACATGCCAGAATGCTCTTGCAGGCAAGCCACGACTTCTCTTTTGCCAAAATGGAACATGAGTATTGCCAGCAATGCTATGCTTACCATGCTGCTCTCAGCATCGCTGTTGTCCTCAGCAGCAGCAATCTCTGAACACTGATGTGCAGCCCGGTCTGTCAGTCATCGAGTGCTGCAGTGGCATGCTGCACATGACTGCGCTTGGTGCCAGCAGCACAACATTGTTTGCATGCAAAGGCACTCAGCTGCATGGTACTGTGCACTGGCTACTGTAGCACAAACTGCCACCTGTCTCCAGCTGGGCATATGCATGACAACAGTGGGATGTGCTGCTTCACAGGCAGCCCTTGATGGTAAGGCCCCTAAGAAGGGCAAGCCAGTCATGGCGTATGCAGTGGCACTGGCCGCAGCTTTGAGTATAGAGTCCCCATTCATGCACGTGGACAATCTCATGGTTGGTCTCCTTTTGTTCCTTGTCTGGTTCAGGACCCTGCCTACATGCTTACATGCTCAAGTACAAGCCCCGGCTTCAGTTTGGCTGAATGTATGTGTTAAAGCTGCTCCAGCAGACAACTGATCATGCCCGATGCGTAAAACTTGACCATTGCTCTGCTCACAGTGATGGTGCTGTTGTTGAGTGCTGCCTATGCAGCTGCATAGCCATCCTGTGGCACAATGCACCATGTGTGTGACATATATTTTGTTGTGCAGCAGCGTGCCCTGCAGCAGCACATGAAGCTCTCAGCAATTGAGTAGTGATACATCAAAACCCATTGCCTGATATTCACCTGATCTCAAGATGGGGTGCACCGAGTGACTGCATCAGCCCATCAGGCCACTGCACATCAGCAGTCTGTCATCTTCCGTGCAGGGCGAGGGGGACGAGGAAGAGGCAAAGAGGCGGCGACAGTCAGCTCGCGGGTATCAGAAGAAGTTTCACAGCAGCCATGGAGATGCCATCACAGCCCTGAATGTTGTGTGTGCCTACCACCAGTCTGACTCTCCAGAAGCCTTCTGCAGGTATGTTGGTAGTGTCATCCAATGGTCATAGATGTGCTAACAATTCTTGCAGCACGTAGCACAGGACTCTGTAGCTACGGCTGGTCCTTGAGTAGCAAACGACAGTGCAAATGATGAGTCTGAGGTCACAGTTGTGCTCACTCACCTGTTATCAATTTGTTGTGCTGTCAAAATGCCTTCCATGACAATTCTCAATCCATCCAATGCAATCACTTTTGTTTTCTGCACAGCAGTCATTGTCATAGCTAACTCCACTCTCCATGACTGTCTAGCCAATGCTGTTGCTGTCTACGCACCAACCTTTGCGTACCGAGTCTTGTTGCATAGACCAACTGCAGCAAGCCCTGTATTGTTTCACATGCTGTCGAGCACTTTGGCTGCCACTAGAACCAAGGTCCAGTAGCTATTCTTGACGCGTGTCCTTGGCATTCCTGCAGGCAGCATCATCTGCATGCCAGAAACCTAAGGGAGATGTCAGCCCTGTTTGCTCAGCTTGCCAGGGCAGTTCTGCAGCACCCTCCTCATCAACAAGGCTTGAAAGGCAGCAGGCCAATGGGAGCTGCCTTTACAGTGGGTGACGCAGAGGGCCTGTCTGCCCCTTCCCCCTTCATCGTGCAGGAACTGCGGAAGGCCCTTGCTGCAGGATGGGCTGACCAGGTCAGACCTCAGCTGCTGCTGCTGCAGCTTCTGCTCAGTATGGCTTGATTCAGCTCAAGATGCCATGTTAACATCTAGACCACTTACAGTAGGCTGAATGCTTGCTACATGTCAGAAGCCTGTTTGTGGATGTAAGGCATCACCTTTGGGCAGACACCTGAGCAATTTGGTCTGGTTGCACCACTTTGCAACCTGCCTCAACCTTCAGAGCATATCCATTTTGTGTATGCACTGCAACAAAGCAATGCTTGGTGGCCACTTTTTTCAAAATTGACATTACTCAAATCAAAGCTTGGTGACCATTGGTTGCTCCAGGGTCGTTAAGGCTTGCTGACAGCTTCTCTCAGATGAACATCTCATGGACAAAGCTGTCTCTTAGGTATTTTTTGTCCTGACAAGGACAGCGGACTGCAACATGGAAGGCAAACAAGCAAAACGTGGAGCATGGTGTGACCTACAAGGTTGGCCTGTGCAGGTGGCTCGTAGAGTGAGAGCGCAAGAGCAGGTGAGTGAAGGGGAGCATACAAGTGGCAAGCGGCGAGCTGTACGTTACCAGACTTGTACCAGAGAAGGCTTTGTGTACCTGCACCCCCGCTCCAGTCTGCACTCCACAGCCCCAGAGTTTGTGGTGTACACCCAGCTCATCAGTACAGCCAAGAGGCCTTACATGGCAGGTTGGATCCCTGCCTGTCAACACTACCCAGCGTGTGTGCATCTCTGTTTGCACAACACAGTTGACGCCTGAAGCTCACTGTGTTCTGTGCCCCCTGTGATGACAAAGTGCATGGCCTTGAAATCGGTTGCATGTCAGTTGACATGGCATGCTGCAGATTACCAAAGGATAGATCAAGTGCTGCATGCACAGTCAACCCTATGCGCAGCTCTGCAAACTTCTGCACAAGCTGTGCCACAGGACATCATGCCGTCTGACTGTATCATCAGCAGACTCTGCAATCAAAATGTAGTATCGCACTTCACAACACTCATTCTATAAATTGCTTGCAGGGGTGACGGCAATTGAGCCAAGTGCTCTCAGTGAAGTGGCGAAGCCGCTATGCACCTGGTCAGGGCCCCTGCTGGAACCTGCCCCGGCTTACAGCCCTGCCTCAGATGCAGTGCAGTGCTGGCAGCATGTCACATTTGGCAAGCATGCCTGGCCATTGCCGCCGGTCTTAACAAGGCATGAGGACAGTGATGTCTGCACTGCAGTGTTTGCCACTGCTCTACTTGAGGGCAAACCTCTTCCGGTGTTCCAAGGTACAAAACAATGCATGTTGTCTGGACCAGACCTGCAAAGATGTGGTGCCATCCTGCAGCTTGATCAGCCTGTCTCCATGTTCATGCCTTGCTTGTTTCTTCGACATTCCGTCATTCTGCATGGTATCCTGTCTAGCAGACTTTGTTGTGCAGATCTCGCTTCTGCTGATTATATGCTGGGTAGCATATCAAGCAAGTTTGAGACACTCTTACATGTTGCACTGTTTTTTTTGCTGCAGATTTGAAGGCTGCCTGGCTTGTACCGCCTCACATGGCAATGAAGAAGAGCGTTCTGCAGCAGAGTCAGCTAAGGGAATTGCTGTATGTTCTTCGCCAGCGTGGCATTGACTCCAGAGCAGCGCTAGCAGCAGCTTGGCAAGAGGACCCTTCTGTGTTGAAGAGGCAACTGCTTGAGTGTGTGAAGAAGGGGCAACAAGGGAAGCTGTTGGAGCTGTGGCCACAAGCTTTATCTCAGGCTGCCCAGTCAGCAGCAACAACCTGGATTAAATAAATGCGTGCTAGCAAGAGAGGGTGTATGAGCAGCAATTTGGGGATCATGCCTGATCATAGCACAACCTATGTTGACTTGGCAGTAACAATAGTGCAGAGCCTTCAGCTTGTTGCAAGGCATGTCTTATTGCATCAATATGCCATATAGATACTATTAAACCAATTAGCTGTTGTGTGTACAGATGCATTGTCTTGCTTTTGTTGTGGTCAAATTCGTGGTGCGCGGCGCAAGATGCAAGCCATGTGTTAATTGATTGAGGGGCTGTCTGGGCTGCGGCTGGGCTTATCAGGCTGCAAGGCTGAGCTGGGCTGGTCAACCTCAGCGGGCACAGAAACCAAAAGGACTTGGTGGAGTATCGCCGCAGCTGCCTCTAGCACAACTTGGGTCCCAAGCATCAAGAGCGCTGCAGGCGACAGAGCCACCTCTTCTGTACCAGTCAGTCTCTGTGCCCCTAGCTGCCTCTATCGGAAAGGAATCTAATTGGGAAACCCGGTTGATCAAACTCAGTAATGTAAACATATCGACGTTCACATCACCATTTGAGGTATGGGACGCTATGAGCAGGTTCTCTTGGTAAGGCTGCGAGCCTGCAGCGATGACACGAACGCAGCCGCTAGCAGCATGTCTGCTGCAGCTGCAGAGCCGCCCGTTGCTTCAACAGGTGCTTGTCTTGACTAGCGAGTACCCGCGAGTTAGTGTCTCGACAGCTGAGCTGGGCAAACCCAGCAAGCATCTTACAAGCACGTACCTGAACACACGCTGTTTAAGATACATACACACGGGCTTCACTCAACTCAGAACTGCTTCAGAGTACAACAAACACGCCTCTTTGGTCTGCATAGTCCAGATGATCAGTCTGAAACGTGATCAAGACTGCCCACCTTGCTTTTAGCAGTATTCACAAGCTGTTAATGCACAGGTACTGATGATGGCTTACATCTGTAGTTATGGTCAGAAACTTTCACAGCATTCTGGGCCAGTGTGCCAGTGTGATGCAGTTAGGTAGTGTTACCATGTGAGATACCAAGCTGAGTGACACACAGTTTCTTGATCTGTGTCCAAGCTTGCCCTTGAGGTAAACTCCAAGTTGTTGTTGCTCCTAGGACTAGCACTTAGCTAGAGCTATCAGGACAACTGCATGCTAGTCCTAGGAGCATGTGGCTAGGAGCTAGTAGCACGCTTGGTAATGCCAACAAGCGAATCAACAGTATTTGAGCCAGGGAGCCACGACAAGTGTTGTACCGCTTCAGCTAATCCGTCACATCAAACCCAGACGGTTGAAGAGATTGAGCTGTCTCTTGTAGGCATTTGCACATTCCAACGCATCACCACAGCTATCACAGTGTCTGCAGACTCGTACCTTAAAAAATGCATACGTGCCTGCAACTACTGTGCACTAAGCATTTCATACGTAGTACATATGTACACATCATCCCGACAGTTTGCCAAGCTTGCTCGGAGCACTGTAACTTTGCAGAGTGGAGTGGATCTCATACCACTAAGGAAACCTGCATCACAACAGCCCTCAAAAGCGCCCTGTGAGTGCATTTCGCCCTGCCTGCAGCAGCTATTCTATCGGCTTTGTTGACCTGCTCTGCTGGACAACAAATTGGGTACATTGACTCTCAAGCAGGATGGCAGGATTCCATGATGACAGAACGGAAAGGAACTACGAGTCTGGCGGCGGATACCGGTCAAATCGTGACGTTCGCGAGGCAGCAAGGTATAGGAGATCGTTAGCTCGTGGTGACTGTGGTGGACGGTTGTGGCAGAGTTGCAACCTGTGACGGGACAATACTCAAGAGGGTCGTTGGCGGATTTGAAGCTTTGCACACCGGTGCAAGCAGATGAAAGTGTGTTGAAGGGGTCGGGATTCAGCACCTTCCGGGAGGCGTGATAGAGACCCCGGGTGCAGAGTATACGTGCACAATCTAGATTACGGAACATCATGGCAGGTGGGTAAAAGTGCACAGCTATTTTGCTGTGAGATGCTGTACACCGTGACGGAACGGAAGCAGCAGTCCTTGTGTTTGCTCACAGGACCTGAAAGATCACATGAGAGGGGCAGGAGGCCAAGTGGAGTATGTCAAGATTATGCAAGACTTTGATGGCAGATCTAAGGTGATTATCTTCCTCTCCATAAGTATCCAAGCACAAGTATTGTGTAGGCTCCCTGTCAAACACATTTCTACTGAACATTCAGGGATTTGGTGTTTGTGAATTTACCAGCAGACAGGATGCTCAGGATGCCATTGAGCAGCTGGATAACTCAGACTTGCAGGGTGAGCTTTGGCTTGTTGACTCACAGACTCTCAGAGACCTGCATACCGCTCAAGCAAGCCTCCAGCATCAGTTCTCAAGCTTGGCCAAATTCTGTTTTGTCAGGGAGGCAGATAGGTCTGCGAGCTGACAGAGACATTGAGGGAGATGCTGGCAGAGACGCAGCCAGAAGTGGTGACAGGCCTGCAAGGAGAGATGATGGCGACCACAGGAGCAGGCGTGATGACAGTTATCGCAGCAGCAGAAGAGACGATGATAGAAGTTACAGGCGTGAAAGGTCACCTAGACGGGACAGCTACAGAGACCGCGGGGATGATAGGCACAGAAGGGATGACCACCGCAGCGAACGTGCACCACGCCAAAGAGAGTCACGCAGTGGCAAAACTGCTGAGGAGCTTGATGCTGAAATGGATGCTCTCAAAGAGGAAGTGAGGTTCATCAGGCTTCCTTGTGCTCGGTTTCTGCTGCCATTGCTGTGGTCTGCTTTTGCATGTGGCAAGCAATTTGTAGCAGATACAGTGTTTGTGCTAAAGTGGAGGTGAGACACATGTTCATTGCGTATGCAATGTGTAAGTAATGGAGTGAATCCTTAATACTTCTGCAAGTTTCAGATGAGACCCTGGCTGACTTGGTGATCACTGCCTGTGTTTGACTGCAATAGAGCAGCGCTGCAATTCAGATGATATCATCAATACATGTCAGATACAGTCGTGTCCAACATCGGCTGTATGTGTTGCAGAAACATGCTGCTGCCAAGGAGTGAGCCATACATAACTTCCCGTCAACATCAGTCCTTGACTATTGAGCCGGCAGCATCTGGCTTACCTGTCCTTCACGGTATCCAGCGTGTGATGGAGGTTTCTGCAGTTGCTTTGTTCTCAGCATCATCGACGTGGCTGTGCAGCCGTTGTTGTCCAGCCCTTCTGTTCTGCAGTACCAATGATCTCAGCGCTCATGATGCCAATGCGTTACTTGCAAGTATGACTTTCTGCAAAACTGTTTACTGCTTTCTCACTTAATACCAACTTATCTTGGCTCTGCATGGTGTATGTGCACTTTCTCAGTCATGTTTCATGCATGACCTGCATTTCAACCTTTGGAAGCAGTGTAGACTGTGCGTCAAGCAGTAATCTGTGCACAATGCTGCTTATTGGGGCAAAACCTCTTTGCAATTTATGCACGGGGTTGAGACTGATTGTTCGGTCATTTACTTGGGTATGACCCAGAATAACCAGTGGCTTGAAAGGGTATTTAAATTGTACATCATTACTGTGATTGCAGAACTTGTAGTGGTAGAGTTCAGAGACAGCATGGGAACGCAAAATGTAAGCTGAGTATTGATAAACCCAGGGGTGTAACCAGAGTGTGTTGCCACCAGGATACTACTACCGTGAAATCGCTCCTCCAGAAACCCAGCAATGACTTTGCCTGCATGATCATGCAGAGTGATAAAGGAATGGACCCCAACACATGTCAATGAGCCTACACTTGATGACAGACCATCAATTCACAAACAAATGTTCATCTTCTTCTATCTCATCAGGAACGCAATGAAGAGGCCCTGGGAACTGTTATTACCCTTTCATCTACTTTGTCCCCCCGGGTCCCAAACCCTACATCAAATTCGATGTGGACCCAAGGCAGAAACCTTTACCATAACCGCTCATCTAAAATGTCCCCTGGTTGAAATCTGGGTACAGTGACCAAAGACTAACAGCTAGTCACAGCTGGTGAACAAATATGCTGACAGCATCTGCAATCTCATTGTCTGGAATATTGTCATCTGGCTTCCCACGAGGTACAAATAAGTGCCCAATCAATACAAACTCAAGGGCACGGTCTACAACTGCATCCATCGCCCACTGCAACAGCTTTGCTCTCTGCAGAAGTTGATGCTTGGCCTCTCTGTACTGCTTCAGGTTTCGTTTTATTTCCCCAACTTCGATGGTAACTTTATTGTTGATCATGGTGATTTTACCACGGACATCCATTTGCAGCTGAAGGAAGGGCAAACTATGTGTCAAATCCTTGAACGAAGTTGCATGTTCTGTGCGGTACTTGCTTGGCTCTGCAGCGTATAGCGCCAGCATAACTCCAGGGCTACAGCAAGTCAGCAAGTGTGACACTTGCCCTGAACAGACAGATTGTATTAGGCGTGCCCATACACAGAGGCATGTGCGTTGCATGGAGTTTCCCCAGTCAGCACCTTTGTGGTCTTCTTGAGTGACAAGGCGGTGGACTTTCTGCAGCTTGCTCTTGATAGGTTTTCTTTCCCCATCTTTAAAAGCCGGTAGGCTTCTGCCAAGAGCAGCCTTGTCCAGGTTACCAGCAGCGTCGAACCAGGGGTCTTCCTTGAGCTGCTCTCCAAGTTCAGAAAACGCACCCTTGCCGTCTGTTGAATTGACTAGGGCTTCGAATAAAGACTGAAGTAAGTTGTCTGCAGCGCGATGTTCCAGCAGCCGGCTGGCAAGTTGCTCAGACACGCGACAGATGTCCACAGCGTCACTTCCAAATGGCCATCCAACGCTGCGGCAAATGATTTTGGCCAAATGTTGCAAGCTAGCAATGGTGAACTCTTTTGAAAAGCTGTGGCCAAACTGGTCTCGCACAGACTGACGCACACTTGTTTCCCACAGATCTCCTTGCTGTTTATCAATATCAGAAAGTCTTGCGTCCAAAGGCTTTAGCAACGCTTGAAACTGGTCTAGCTGCTCTTGCGAGAACAACGCCATGATGTTGTGTGCTAATATATTCTTGTCAAGCTTTAGGCTCAGCAGTAGCTCTTTTTACAGCTTCCTCGTCAAGCACAGCATCATCTGGAGCTTCATCGCAAATAGCCAACCGTGCTCCAGTGGGCTTCGAGGTTTCGAGTAATAGGGTCGCAGGGATCGTGAATCGCATTTTGCATTCTGTAGTCATGCGCATATTCTTTGTGGATGCAGATCGCTTTCACCAGCCCCGTAGCTCATACTGTGCAAGCCTCATGCTTTTTTTGGAACAGACATTTAGATGAAAAGGTGATAAAGGTTTCTGCCTTGGGTTTGATGTAGGGTTTGGGACAAACTAGATGAAAGGGTAATAAAGCCCCCTTTCAACGCAGGCATCTTCTTCTTTGGCTTGCACCCCATAGCAACGTGCGAACGCAGTCGCACACCGCAGCCTACTGGGCTTCGCATGCTGCCACGGAACAGGTCCGGCTTGAGCAGTTGCAAATGGTGAGTCTACAGACCATTTGTCTTACCGACCTGGAGCGTTGTTTGAGCTTGTGTGACTTGACAGGGCGTACGGGCTCCGCTGTTTGTGTGGACAGACTTGAGTGAGAAGGACCTGCAGTCAGTCTGGAAGGCCGGCCTTGAGACACCCGAGGCCGCTGCTGTTTTGCAAAAGCCAGGTGCCGACACAGACAACGAAACAGACCTGCAGAAAGCAATTGAACTGGACTTGTACAAGCAGACACTCCGACAAGGACAGGTAAGCAAAGACTGATATAGGACATTCTGCTGTGATCAGTTCGTCTAAGCTATGTGGAACCCGCACAGGATTTATCCTTCACAGACAAACAGCTGTCAGCCTTGTTCTCTATTGTCAAGGCTGTGCACAGTGAGGCTATTCACAAGCGCTTGACTATTGACAGAAGCTTTGACTGCTTCAAACAGGTGCTGCTAAGGCACAGTGTTCACAGGTATCCACTGCACTCAAGCAGAGTGCTGTCACCTGTACTGTAAAGTCCAAGCATGCTAAGCCAGCTGTTGCCACTGTAGGCCCCCCTACAGCCTGGGTCTGTTTACACTGCCTCAAGCACAAGCTATCACTCAATGGCTTTTGGGGTCATACTTCATGCACTACAAGCTGTATCAGTATGCTTTCACCAACAGGTCTGTCACTAAGCGACTGATCACATATGCTGTGAAACGTTGTTTCATTGTCAATGTAACCAGTAGTGCAGTTTGAGTTCCACTGTACTTGCACGATTGCAGAGTCTCCTGCACGGTGACCTCGAATCATCCTGGTGATGTTGTCGAGCTGGCTCCACAGCTGCCATCACTCCAGAAGGCTGCTACAGAGGAGCAGCATCAGCTCTCTGTGGAAGAGCAGCAAAAGCAGGTCTGCTATGCTCTAACAGCTGACTTTGTATGCTGCACACCTGCCATCAGCTTCTTGTTGCACAACTCACCTTGCTGAGCGGACAGTAACAGCTCAGTACAATGATCAGCAAAATGCCATGAACATATAGAAAGACTGCTATTGCATAATGCCTGTTTCCCAGACCAACACAACCAAATCACCTGATTTCAAGCGTGACATGCCTTCACAGGGACGACATACTAACAGAGCTAACACCCATAAGTCTATGCATTGCAATGTTGACGATCAGCATCTGCTTCATGTGTCCCAGTGCTATCCTCACAGGCTCTACTTGATTGAATGGCTTGCACTGACTGCTGTCTGGCAGATCTAAGCAATCACCCATACTCATGCAGGATGCAGAAGCAGCCATAAGGGCGGCTGAAGAAAAAGCAGCGCAAGATGAGGCAGATAGGCAAAAGCGCATCAAGGACAGCTTTGATGCTCAGATGCCAGATGAGATCAGCCAGAAAGTGCAAGCAGCACTGCAGAAGGAAATGGTGCGGCGATTTTCGTTTTGCTCGGTGTTTCAATGTCTGCCTGTACATTACACATTGCATGTTGCAGGAGCGACTGCAAGTCATAATGTCAGCACAGTTTGCTAAGCAAGAAGCTGCCCTGAAACAGCGAGTTGCTGAGCTGCAACAAAAGGCTGCAGCAAGTGGGGTTGCTTAGATGCAGCACTAGCCATATCCAGGCTGGTCTGCAGCATGTCAGCCTCACCACGAGGCATAGGTCTCTTTTCAGACAAGTTGTGTAGCTGCAGTCTACTTTGTTGACTTGAGCTTCTGCATTCTAGCCAGCAGTGCTGCAACTGATAATGGCGCCTCAGGAATTGGTTTTGCAGTTCTCTGCGTGATTGTGAAGATAGTAGCGGCAGCAGGTGTTGACTTCTGATGCCCATTTTCCTGTGTTTGCTGAGCAGGCGTCCTGCCTTCCTGATCATTGGGACCTGCAAATCAAAGCACAAGTGAGGCTGCATGCCTGCAGCATTGCTGTGATTGCCATTTTCAGCATACTGGCATGTAATTAGCGCTGCTTACAGTGTTTCTGTGCAACTGTCAACAACAGTGATCATGCCAAGATGATGCTGGGTCCAACACGTCCATGCAGAGTATACAGTGCCCCAACGACGGCTGCATCACAACCATTGTAAACGCATTTGCCAGATTTGCATGCCCAACGTTGTCAATGTGCCCTCACTTGAGTAAGACAGTCTGCGGGGCCCAGCTACATTGGCCCAAGCACCCTCATCCTCTTCAGAAATAGGTGAGGGTGCAAGCAAATCTCTGCCTCGCTTGACAACACTTGTCATCATGGCAGGGTCATGATGCCGCTCCATTCTGGATCTGGTGGTAGGCCTGACAGTGCTAGGGGGCATGGCTGGTTTGAGGGGCATGCGAGCCCCCCCTGGGGTCCACTTATGCTCCCGAACCATGGCTGCTTGGTGCACTGATGCTTTCATGGCTGTCCCTCCTGCAGCAGTTCTCAGATGTTGGTATCCAACCACCAGCAGACACTCACCATCTTGCTTTGTTGCTGCTTGCGTCAGGGCAGGCAGATCAAGCCTTTATGAGGCCAGTATAAGATCAAATTTCATCTTCCCACCACGAACAGGCAAAGGCACTGTTGTGCATGGGCTAATGTGTCTTAGGTTGCAGCCGGTGCTAGCCGTGTGCAAATGAACAAAGTCTTGCCTTTGTGTTGATAATGGGGTATTGAGCTGAGTGTAAGCTTTCTGGGCGATTTGCATAGCATGTGTGTCCAAGTGATACCTTGTGAGGGCGTCAGGGCTGACCAGGTGCGCTCCTGCAGCACGTTCCTCTTTGCAGCCACAGATACAGCAGCAGCTTGCATGGGTGCAGTGCTCAAGGGTGTAGGAGGGACCAAATGCAGCCTGGCCTCTTGCCTGCTGCTGCTTGTGCCTGCTGTGGGGGTGACATTCTCCTGCCCAACAGCTCCATTGGCTGAGGCTGGTTGCATTGCAGCTGCCACCTGATGCACAAGCGCCTGCCGATAGGCAGCTGCAAGCAAAAGTCAGCCTATTGGCACTTAAAGTGGTCAGTTGATCAGCGATGGCCGGAAGCGCTGCAAGATGGCATCATGATGACCAGGGCTTAGTGATGAGCTGACAACAGTCGTGCTGATCACTTGACATGAGCTGACCCTCTGGTTTCCAACAAACGTGTTTATCAGCCATACACACTTCCAAGGCAGGAGTGTGCACTTGCCTATGGAGCCTAGATCAGCTTGCAAAGCTGCATGGAGCTGCTTCTGCTGGTTCAAGTGCTGGACACTGGTGGTAAGGGCTGCAGCCAGGTGGGACTGGTGTCCCCCCTGCTCTGCTGGTAACGCAAGCAGAGTCATGCTGCCAGACTCCCCATGACCTGCAGTCTTGCGGCCTGACTTTGCAACATTTTGATTTGGCTTGCCAAATCATGTGCAGGAGTGCAACAACGCCAATGAGACGGGGAGGCTCACAGCAGCCCGTGTACTCTATCATGGCGTTGCCAGCAAGCTGGGATGCTTGCTGCATTAAACAGTGTGCAAAGATTTGACCTATGAACAGGAAGTGCATCCCTATATAGGGAGGAGCACAGCAGAAGTACCTGCCAATGCAGAAACATGAGGCCCATATGTAGCGACTGCCTCAGTTAGACCCTATGAGCAGCAGAGCAAGGTTGACCATGATTGCATCATGATAGTTTTATGATCATGCTGATTAGCTCTGCAGGCAGCCATGTCCAAGTCTAAAGCCCATTCAAAACTTTGGCTTGGTTGGCACCAACCCGCTTCTTTCAGCACGTGGTCCTCTTTAGTTCTTGCAAAAAACATAAAGCTGCTCGGACTGTAGATGTGCACGCATGTTTATCCCTGCACAAGACCCTGGTGCATATCCACTTATGACATGTGCTCTACAGTCAGTGAGAGAAAGAGAGACTACAATGCTTCAGCCAGCCAACAAGTGTGATAGCACGTGATACAAGATTACACCCTTGCATTTGCAGTAGGTATAGGTGATTAATCAACTCCAAGACAACCCACCTGCAGCAGTTGTACTATGTCAACGCTGTTGGAAGCAAAGTGTGCAGCCGGTGGCTGATTGGCAGTGCCCTTATGCATGTCTGCATCACCATCACCAGACTGGAGAGGCCTACTGAGCTTCTGACCGTCTATGGCATGGGGGTGAGCGGTGCTATCAATTACACTGTCCACTAGCTTTTGCAGGTCAACAAGCGACTGCAAGTGATCCTGAGCAAACAAAAGCGTCGTCAAGCAGTTTTCGCAGAACAATAAAAAGGCAAAACAACCATCATACAATGATATGTAATGCTGCATGGGGCAACTCAGCTTCTGCCTGCCCAAGCTCAGCTTCATATCATCTACCCAGACATTTAGTAGCCTTAGTAGACAGATTGTGCGGTCGCACATGCATTTCAAGACTGGCAGATGCAGTCCAAGCGCATAGCCTGTAGGTCTATACGCTCAATTTTTGTCGCTACAGATACATGCTCAGACAATGTAGCTAACACTGACACAAGCGTACAGACCTGAACTGCACACTTGACATGTTCCAGTCCAAGCCATAACCCATAAGCATTCAGTGTCTAGAGCAATGTGCAAACCTGCAGGCCACCCCATATGTGCTCAGCTTGATGCAGTTGTTCCTGCTGCTGTGCATCATTGAGGGTGCAACTAGTGCTGGCATCTTTGATGAGGCTTTCCTTTGCTTTCTGTTGCTGCTGCTGCCGCTGCAGCAAATGCTTATACTGACCCATCAAATGATCCGCTGCTGATTGCCAACCCCCCTGCAGCATGATGCAATAGCATGCTACATACCATGCAATACAGCATAATATGCACATTGCTCTAGTTGCAGGTTTAGCTTTGTATGGCTTGAGCTGTGATCTTATTCAGGACATGCTTGTGCTGAAGTCCTCTGGTGAGCATGCTACAGCACACGAGCTGCTCCCTACCTGCATGCTAGAGTATGTTGCGGCATTTGCCATGAAGCGTTTGCACTGCTGCCTGCTCTGCGCCATAGCAACCATCATGGCTGGCTCCATCAGCTCCAATGGCACCAATGTCTCCTGTACTGTCAAACTTCAGATGTATCAGACACTGTCTGGATCAGAGCAAGAGCGATGTATCTAGTAGCATGTGCAGCTAATGTCATTCAAGCCAAAAACAATAAGACAGCAGAAGAAAAATTGCGGGGATAAGCAACAAGCAACAGCAACACCAGCATTGGTGCAAGACAAAACATGAAATGCTATGATCCATGCTGCCGCACAGCGTGGTAGGGACTTACTAACGGCCAATGGAGTCTACGTCCACAACCTTTCAGAGTAAGCAAACATATACATTGGGTACCTTTGGTGTGCTCGTAGGAGCTATGTCGTGCTTCCTGACTGTAATGCTCTTGCATTTGCTGGCCCAACACATAACAAGATAGGTGGCACAGCAGTTCAGTCACCCTGCAGGAAACATACATACTGGGAAGTGCTACAACAAAGTCTGTTATATCCTGTGTTACTTTTAAATCTTGCCTGGCACCAGCTGCTGTGGTAAACATGGACTGCAAGGCTGCAACAAGTCTGCGAGGAAGCTTCTCCTCATGCTCCAACTCTGACAACAGTGTGTGTAGCACCTACAGGCCACGGAATTTGCAGGTGAACCTGCAGGTTCTGTCTTGACAAAGGCTGCAGGTGATTGCAAGCACACTTAACCAGAGCACACCTTGCGGTAGTCTTTTTGCTGCCGCGTGTCTTTGATAGGCCATACTCCCTTGAAGTCCTATAACAAAAGTGGCCCTATAGCTTCGGTGACTGACAGACCAGGCTGTGATAGCACAGTGCACATGTTGCAAGCAAGGCTTGCCTTCTTGGATTGTGATACGCCTCTCAATTTTGTGAGCAGAAAATGCAACACTGACTCCAAGCCCTTTGTATTAGCCTTCTGAAACATGCTAGCACTGATGTCTGCCTCATACACAGAAGCCTTGTAGCCGAGAAGCAATAGGGAGCAATGTAAAATACTGCCAAGACTGGGACTGTCCTTTTGGCCTGCTGCCATATTTTGGAATGACTTGCAGTCACACTACTAAACAGCTACGGCATCTCAGAGGAAGGCGCAAGCTTGCGAATCCGCAACATTTCAGTATGTGAGAAATCGTCAACGAAGACAAGGCAACGACGGTAAAGCACAACACAAAGCTGCAACACTGATCAGAAGCCTTAATGCCCCTTGGACAAGAGAGGGACCGGTACTTTGTTGATTACTGGATGCTATTGTTTCTGCTTGATCTGCCTGCTCAGGTAGTACCACAACCAGGCCTTTTGAGCCATCTGAGTGGAAACTAGTTGAGCTCCATGCACAGCGATGAGTTTGAACTGCAAGGAGTTCACCCTGCCTGGGCGCCCCTGCCTGGGCGCCCCTGATCTCGCCCTTGCAGTCTAAACCCTAGCTAGGGGTAGTGATGATGTGGCGTTGCCCCTTTCCCTGTTGCTGACTCGGTCACCGGTGGCAGACTTTGTCGCAGGCCAGAAGTACCTCATAAAGCCTTCGTGGCTTGACCCTACCAGCATTTTTTGAGCCGAACACTTAAGCCTTCGCCAGCTTGTCGGACCGCCTTGGGCTTGCTCGCAACACTTGACCGACACCCCTCCCAGCGTCAAGCAAAAGCTGCTGATATAGACCGAACTGCATTCACCGGGACGAAAAGTGATCATCAGCCGGGAAGGTTGAAGGTGGATATCGTGCACTCGTCAGCAAAGTTCCAGGCTTGAAAAGCGTCGTAACCCTTAACATCTTCCTTGATCACCTTCGTTCACTTGCCGGGGGGTGGTTGAGAAAGGCCAAACACAGCGCGCAACGTCGTGTTACAGTGTCGTTGACTTGTTACGAACGGAGTTCGAGCCAGCTGCTCATGATTATCAAGTTTGCCGGTGTCGCCGACAAGGTCACCTGAGTGGGTGAGTGATGGCACAGATGTTGGAGGACGCCCAGGCGGTATGCGCTCTGAATCCATTCTGACTCCGACCCTGCAATTTGCTGTACAGCTTATGCCAACTGCAGTGCTTGATTCCTGCAGGCTCAGTTACTTCTTAGCTGTTCCGGCACCGCTTTTGCCGAAAGCACTAGTTTATTTCTGAGCTCCACCCGAGACAGCTTCCCTTCAGGCAAGATATGCGTCGCTGACCATTACCTGTGGTTCGTATTCGGGATATGAAAACGTGTCCTCGCGACAAATCATCTTATTTGCAACGGCCCATCACAGGAAGCCTGGAGGAGCTGCAACCTGGTTCAGCTTCTGTGAGCAAGAGGCCACGGGTGCAGCCATCAATAGAGAGCAGGTCACCAGTGATCATGCCACCCGCTACCACTGCTGCTGTCAGCCCAACAAACAGTACTGGAGGAAAGAAGCTTGCAGCAAGACTATCAAGTCACTCTGCTGCTTCTAAGCGCAACAAGGCACCAGCAAAGCAGCAGGATATTCACCCAGTGCTGAAGCTTGGGTATGAGACCATGTGTGAGGTGCACTGCAACGGCCTCCAAGGGCTTTTCCTTGGTGGCCATGACAGGGATCTGTTCATCCAGTGCACAAGCCATGAGTATGCAGACCTGCCTTTGATCGATGCCAGTCAAGGAGGATGCATCATGAGCTGCTCACATTTTGAGAGGGCAGCAGGTCGTGAGCTGAGCAAGAAATGGAAGGAAAGCATTCATGTGGTGGGGGAAGGGGAGGGATCAAAGGCAACTCTGCTTGCTTGGCTCAAGAGGCAGGCAGATGCAATGGCACCTGACATTGTTGGCAGCTCTGTGTGGGTCTGCTGGTGTAATGAAGCCGAGTTCTACCATGGAACAGTTGTCTCCTTCAACAAGGAGAGCGGCAAACATAAGGTGTGCTGATTGTCCTGGACTGTGTCAACTGTCTGCGGGAGTAAGCTAGCAGACTCAAAATCACATACTTGTTCAGCACAATTTGCATGGCAATTCTGTCAGCATAACAGCATAACATGAAGACACAGTTGACATCATAAGTACTGTACAGCCTTCTGAGCATCAATACACAACATTGGTAGCATTGCATTTTGTACTGTAGGTGCGATATAATGAGCGTGTTGTGGAGGAGTTGCACTTGCCAGTGGAGAAGATAGACTTTGGGCAGGCCAAGCCTCAAGTGCCCAAGGTAGACCAGGCTGAGGGGCATGTCTGGCCACCTGTTGCCCGGCCTGTGCTGCAGCAGGACCTTCCCAATGCCTTGCCTCCTCTGCTCACTTCAAGCCTCAAAGCTCTGCAGGTGTGTTTTGATGAGCATGCTCTGGCACACTGCTGCCTGTTGCATGGCAGTGTCTTTTGTGTGACTTGAGTGTTGTTGCAGCATGGCATCATGAATACATCAAGCATGCGTGACCAGATACATGTTTGTTGTGCCTCAGGGTTACAATGCTGACCTCATGTGTGACCTTTTGTTACCTAATGTTGCAGCCTATGCTGACGGCTGTTCTTGAAAAGCTATGTTCTGTGGACCCAATATTGCATTCTGCAGTTCTGGTCGATTGGCCTTAGCCAGCTCCTGACAATGATGCAGTACTTTACTGATTGCAACATCCTCAGGGTTGTGGCGAGAGCTCTGGAACAGGCACAGTGGAAGCAGCAGCTCAGGCATCACCTCTGCCTTACCATTTGCTGCATCAGAGCAGCGGCACCAGCATGACCAGTACCACCATAGACCAGCACCCCAGCTTGAGACAGATCAACACGCACAAGCGCGCAAGCTCGCTTGCTGCTGCTAGCCCTAGGTACACATCATACAGCCTCTTATCAGCCTGCATTTCTGCCCCTTGGATTTGATGCTTTGCCATCCTTTGCACTGTTGCACTGTTCCAACAATCATGAGCTGTTTGCTCTGACAAGGTGCAAACACTGCTGTTCTTGGCTCGCCACTGCAAGGGTTGTGCTCCCAGTTCAGCCTGCTTCTGGGAATATGCTTCCTTACAATGACAGGGCTCTCTGTGATCATGCATGTCTGCACTCACCATGGCAGGCATGCAGCAAGCACCACAGTGGCCCACACCCATCAACCTCATCTAGTCTCACTAAATTGCACACTTTTTCCATACAGGGCGAGTGGTGGGCTGCAGCAGCCTGTGACACCAGGCAGGGGCCGGCGAAGTGCATGGTCAGGGGGCCAGCCCCTGGCTTGCAATGAGACCCTGCAGGACTCTGGGGATGGATTCTCTGGTCTAAGTCACTCCACTCACCTCCAACAAAATTTTGATGACTCAACCACGCCTGCAGTACCTAAGAAGCCACGCACAGGTACAGTGTTTGTAGCCACCTGCACCATGCATGGATACATTGTTTGAATTTATCTCACCAGACACAGGGTGCATCTTCACCATGCACAGGTGCATTTCCCTTCACCTGCCTTGGCCAACTGCACATATGATCAGTGAGTTACACAGATGATCCTGCATTGCGTGCTGAGGATGTCAAGTGTGAGGCACATTCATGTTGTTTATCTGTGCGCTGCTCAGGCCTGTGCAACCTCAATGCACCTAGCTTCGTCCAACAACAACAGAAGGCTCTTACGCAGACTAAAGCATGATGGCTGAATTGTTCATGACAGCATATGTCTTTTGTTGCTGAGCTGTATGCACTTTGTACTTAAGTAGCTTCCTCTTGTGATTTGGCTACATGTTTCTGAAGTTGCTGTGCTGCTGCAGGGTTGCGGGAGCCTCAATCTTTGAGGCATGCAATCAGCATGCCAGCTACAGGCAGGGGTCTGGAGCGGCACACACCCTCACCCCTTGCTGGCCTTGCAAGCCTAGCAACAGCCACTAGCTTGGCCATGGTGGGCAGCCATTATGATCAACAGCAGCCTAGTGGCATGTCCACCAGTAGAGCCTTTGCTGCACCACTGCTGGGCTCTCTGTCTTCTGTACAGCAGATGGCAATTCTGTCAGCCCCCCCTGTTGCTGCTCTGCAAGAATCAGATGTCACTGTGATGTCTTGTTGGATGAACAAGGTGGCGCTTCAGCTAGATGATGTTCTGGTGGATGGCGTGCACATGCTTGCTGAACCTGTCACAGTTGCTGGGATGACTGTTGGACCAGGCATGAGGCATGCTGCTCAGCATGGCTCCCCATCGGCTCGCTTCCAGAATCTGCTGATACACGCGCGTAGCAGGGGAACTGTCCAGGGGTACTACGAAGCTATGTTGACAAGGTGAGGCAAGGCGTGGTGCTATACGCCCTGTGCTGACGTTGTAACCCAGTTGCGCTGTCAAGTTGGCATTGCTTCCACTTTGACTGACAGACAGTAACTGTACACATGGACCCTGGAGGAAGCCATTTATTCAAAAACAGACACTCAAGCATAACTCATTGTCTGTTTCTTTGTCTGTAGGTATGATCACTTCAGGGACAAACCAGCAGCCTTAATGGTGAAGATGGCTGAATTCCTCGTGGCTGCTCTCACAGATGACTTGAACAAACAATATAATGATGGCGTTTTTGAACAGCACCGTCCATCAGAAATGCAAACATAACTCATGACAGGTTTGAGGCAGCTGAGACGCTGCTTGAAGTTTTTATTGTCTCTGCTTGAGTACTGATGCAGCAACATCAGTCATGAGTGTGAAGTTAGCCGGGAGCCCTTGAAAAAGATTTTGCGTGATTGTTAGCTAGGATCTTGTAGAGTTTGTTGTTTTGCTACTTGTTGAAGCTTATCGATTTCTGCTGTGTCTCATTCTGAACTGTGGCCTCCTGTGGTTACATAACTGTCAATTTGGTTCAGCAAATGAGTGCATGGCTGTGCTTGATCTCACGAGTTGTGTTTGACAATCAGCATGTACTGCTGACGGAAAAGTTTTTGGAATCAGTGTGATTTGCTAGTCATATGTGACTTTTCCTGCTTTGGTAGCTAGGCATGCAATCTGAGTTGTTGCTGCACCTATTAACAATGATTTTTGGGCACAAAGGACATATCAAGCTACCAACTTCGGTGGCAAAAAAACATTACTATGCGTGCAGATATGTTGACAATCACATTAATCAGGAACAAATGTACATGCCTCTGCAGTATACACATACATGTCATGCACAACGTTTCATGCGCAACCTGAGCAGTAGCTATTACTGCTGTGCCTGGCAAAGCTGCTTTCAAGGGCTTATGCATTGATAGTGACAAGCTCTGCGATCAAGTTTGTGTGTGTGTGTGTGTCAACACTGCAATGCCAACCTGAGTGCTATCATATCATCGCCTGCTCTGCAAACCACGTTCAATACAATGTCTCGGATGCACAGCTGCTGTGCAGGTTGCTGATCTATGCATGCTACAGACATAGCAGGCGGAGCCAAACATGGACTGCAGTGGCGTTTTGTGTTGTCTGTGTTTACTCCCACACGTTTGACAGCAGGCCACGTTCATCAAGGATACCAGCCTCATGAGCAAAAGTGAGCTGCCAGCCATTTCTGTTGCTCCATAGCCTGCAATCATAGATATGTCATGTGCCTTACTGGCATATGCTGCAACGCAAAAGGGAGTGTGATGGACCAGGATGCATCATAACACAGCTGGCTCCTGAGCACTGTACCTGTATCTTATTATCTGCAGGTCACCTTGACAATGACTATCCACATGCACTTGCAGTGTTTAATGATAGTGAGCCATAGGAGTGGGCACTTGTCAGTGTTTTGGGGCAAAAAGGTCATTGCAACATTTTCCTGGTGCATTCACCTCCACTTGCTGAGCCCTGTCAGAAGTGCGGTGCACAACAAGCATGGCTGCGCCTTTGATGGGAGCCTGTGACGAGAGTGTCAGAGGAGACTTCATTCGGCGCAGCTTTGCAGCAGTGCTGACGCGCAGCTCTGCTAAGCCTGCAGGGCTGGTGAGCACTTCTGTACTGCAACCTCCATCATGAGCGCTACCTTCTGATAACTGTTCTGCATTAACCACACACTCTGTAACAGGCACATGCCAGCCAGAACACCTTTGAGGAGGTCTCCCTTGGAACAAGAAGACACAAAGAGCTGCTATAATGCGTGGCAGGCAAGTGCATTGCATTGTATGGTGCTGCATTGGTGTAACGCAAAGCTCACCAGACAGCCTGCTGCTTGTTGCACTATCAGGCCTTGAAAACACCATGGAGCTGCTTGTCATTGCTGTCTGAGGATATGTGCTTGGTGGCGTGAGAGGCACATGTCGTCTTTGTGCCATGCGCTGGCGCCACCAACTTTGTATGCAAGACGCTGCTTTGTGTTGTTGCTCATCACTCGTGGGGCTCACTGAACTATGGAAGCAATAGTGCGGGCTCTTTGCTGTTGCCTCCAAGAATGGTCTGCAGCGCTGCACACCACCCTGCTGGCTCCTGACTGCAATGTGCTGCCTGAAGCTTCGCTGAATCGTGGCAGCAGCAGCGTGCTGAACAAGGGTGGGGCGTCGCAACAGCGCAGGGTATGTAAGGCTGGCTATCTGATCTGCCTTTGTGCCTGTTGCCACAAAGGAAGGCTCTTCGATGTCACTGTCCGACAATTCGCTATCTGCACTGCTGCGACTGCTGCAGATATCGCTGTCTGTTGCACTATGCTCTTGCTGCGCCGGCTGCCTGACAAATCCCTGCGGCCACCAACTGCTGTCCGGGACGCATATATACCTACAACAGATGCTTTAGGGCGTCGGAAGTTTACCTGTCTGATGCAGGCGTTCAGAGCCTTGCACCTCTGCAGCAGGTCCGACGTCTGGGTTTGGTCAGCCTGCTGAAAGGCTTGTCTGGCTGCTTCTCGAAAGCTCTGCTCTTTGATCAGACGCTCGGCGATGCCTGCTTTGCCCCGTTGAGCTTGCATATAGCTGGCATGGGAATGGGACCGCTGTCAGTAGATTACGGAAGCAGTCCTTGTCAATAGAAAAAATAGTCCTGGTCAATTAGTAAACAATGCTCAAATTCCCGAAACCAAAACTTCCGACATGCAAAGCTTGCGGAGCTTGCACCTATACACAGAGTCGCAACGCTTTCATATTGCATTTGTTGACACGCTGGCACAAGCGTATACAGAGCTTACGTGAAGTCATGCTAGATGCCAAGGCCAGCCTGCATAAAGGCACGCAACACTTCTCATGCTTTGTGCAGAGTTTCAATGCTGCATCGGCCGGCCCTCATTGATCACTCCCCTTCCAGCAAAATCCCCACTGAGTTTCGCTTGTTGCTCATGTGAATCGGTGTTGCTCATGTGAATCGGTGTGCTGGCAGATAAGCTTTCTGAGACCAAAAAAGCTGAACGTGAAGCCAAGGAGGCACACAAAGCCGCTTTGCAGGCCAGCAAACAAAAGAATCAAGAGGTGAGCAACAAGCGACTCAACACTGTGTGGTTTCTCCAACATGGTTGTACTGGACTTCTCAGCCAAGCCCCAGCAGACATGTGCCGGTCACGAGTGGAGTCATTCCAGGTGTCCTAAAGCTGTTGTTTACCTGCAGGGAAAAGCTGCTGAAAGAGCAGCTTTCAAGGAGGTTCGCTCAGTGAGCAACAGCACTAGCAAGCGTGCAGCAGCAGATGCA
>JAABUK010000916.1_pt1 | contig 59071 bp, 96 predicted proteins | sample 5559141 | NCBI WGS metagenome assembly JAABUK01 (sample SAMN10711869, study PRJNA513367) | rock metagenome | isolation source: Antarctica rocks | place: Antarctica: Victoria Land, Pudding Butte nord | collected 2016-01-03
GCCTCTTTGCTATCACTACCTAGGAGGTGTACGCCACATCATTTGGGATAAGCACAGCATGGGCAAGCAGGCTGAAAAGAAGAGTTATTTGGAGAATGAGGCTGTTGACAAGTCATCCAAGCTCATTTTGGGCACCAGCATTATTGCCACATTGGGCCTCACTGTCTTGCAACTATAGAGTGCTTGCAGACAATGTGAGGGTGTGTTTGATACTACTCAAAACTCAAGATTTGCATCTTTGCAGATCACTTAGTGTCTAGTCTAGAAAACTTTTGTGCGCTGCCTTCCCAACTGTACAAACATTATTGTCTATCCCTGTCACATGCATTAGTGCATGTGCATGCGAGAATACCTGTTTGGGCCCTTGGTTGATGTATATAATGCAAGCACAGAACTTCTGCAAATACAACAACACCCTGAAAGACATCGCAAGAAACCATGCAAGATGCATATGTCTTTGCCAACAGTTGTATCATGGCGGACAATATGCTGCTGCTGATTAGTTTGCATCACAAGCTCGCTCCTGTATAATAAGCATAGTATGGACGAGTGACTTCAGTTTGGGACAGTGTGGAGCTCGTAGCTGATGTACTACTCACGGTAAGCAACCTGACAACAATGCAGGCTGTGATTGTTCCGTCAAGATCTGATGCCTGGTCATTGCCTGCTTCAGAGCATAAACTCTGTTATCTGTTGTGCATTTTGCATAGTCTAAAGGAACAGATTCCTGAGCAGTCCTGAGACTCAGCAACCCCTGTGCCAAACATGTATCTGCGTTATCATATCCAATCAAATGCTGCAACTATGCCTGTAACATGCCCATGCTGCTGGTGTAAGCGCCTCAATTTCTGATTGACCACACATGTCTGGCTGTGCAATCCAAGCAGCATGCTGCCAGTGCATGACCTTACACTGTTCCTTGTCGATTTGCATGGCGTAGACTCTGACACAAGCATAGCAAGCTTGCAATGCATGTTCAACACAGACAGCTGCTTTGTCTATGGATACCCACAGCATGCAGATTACTGCATTGGTAGAAATGAAGGCTGAGCCTCCTTGAAACTGCAGGATGTCAAGATGCCATACACCTGAACAATGCTATATCTAAACAGTGCACAGCACCGTGGTATTAGTAAAGTATCCATCATCACATCTATGCAGCCTTAGACTTGGCCAAAGCTTCTCTTTGCACATATGACTTCAAGTTGACCATGGGAGCCAGCAACAAGATGGCCATCCCACAGGCAGCAAGCAGTGCTGTGAAGTATGCATTCCATCCATGGTTCTTGACAATGATGGACAGGGGGACACCAGCGTTGGCAGCGCCTGTACATCAAACAGTTGTCGTCACATCCCTAATTTTGCTTTGCATAGACAGTTCCTAGTAGTACCCTTCGTACTACTCTGTTTGTGGAGACAGCAGATTGCAGGCAAGCAAGGTATGCAGCTGGAACAAAGAATGATCAACATAATGTGGTTGCTTATGTCGGCTCACCCAGGTATGCAATCCAGCCCAAGAATCCCTCTGATGCTCCCACAGATTCAGGGCCCACCAGCTCAGCACCACACAGCCCAATCAACATCTGTGGGCCGTACAGGAAGAATCCTATCATGAAGACTGTTGCCCACTGCAACCATGGCAGAGTGGCAGGGACTGACCAGAAGGCTAGCAGCATGGCTGCCACACCCACTGTGTAACCAATCACAACCTGCAGTGGCACAAACAGGAATGGCATGCAAAGAATGTCAAGGAAGCTGACATGTCCAATGAAGGCTTGCATGCACAGCCAATCAGCATGCAGTCGAAAGGCACACTAGCGCGTGCATGTTGACCAAAGTCAGTCGACAGGGAAGTTCATTCATGAGGATTGAGCTTGCCTGCACACGCTTGCCCACGTTGCCTCCCTTGGGGTTCTTTGCAATCAGAGCATCACTGATGCGACCTGCCAGGAGACTGCCAAACAGTCCACCCAGCTCCATGCCTGATACCCGGAAGGCAGCGCTTCCAGCGTCTGCCACACCCTTGGCCTACATCATGGCACGAAAGGATTTTGCGCCCTGTCATTTGGTAAGTATTGCCCGAAACAAGCGCTGGTCACTTTTCAGCAATCTGAGCAACAACCTGCCTGCAGACCTAAACAAAGGTTGAGGAGCATTGAGTTGCAGAGGGAAGCAAAACATGTGAACTTGGATGAAAGTGTGCATTAAGCTGCAAATCTTTGCCAAAGAGAAGTTGGCTTGCAATCTGCAATTCATGCACAAGCAAAAAAATGATAGCCCTTACCTGCATAAGATAGAACACAAACCAGGAGGTGACACCTTGTCGCACTACATAGATGAAGAAGTACGTGAGGGCCATGCCCCAGATGTATGGGTTCTTCAGAACATTCTGTACTAGCAGTTGCAACAAAGACTCCTTTTGCTCTACGCCAGCTGCGTCCTTCTTCTGCAGGGCACACTAACAGCTATGAAGAAGAGCGTGCTCTATCAAACAACATCACCGAGCCTGGATTTGGCAAAAAAAGTGTACTCATCACTCAAGGTCTGCATGTACTGCACCTTGTTGGGCTTGACAATCTCAACAGGAGGGTATCCAATCTTTTCTGGCGAGTCCTTTACAACAACCAGCAGAAGCAGACCAATGACCACACCCACTATGCCAGGCGCCCACATACCTACAAAACATTCACGTGAGTAGTCAAAAGTATATATCACAATATGTGGCAGAAAGCCCAAGCACTCAAGCAAGCAGACAGGTACTGTTGAGATATGTGTTGATGCAAGAACAGCTGCACACCTAAAACAACTGCAATACAGCAGCCTGCTCAGTGCTTCAAAGCGTCTATGTGATATCATTCTTACCCCATTTCCAGCCAAAGGATCGAGCAGCACTTCCTGCCAAGAGAGGCGCACCAAAACCTCCCAGGTTGTGAGCAATGTTCCACATGCCCCAGTAGGTGCCTCTCTCCTTGGTTGCAAACCAAGAGGTCAGGATGCGTGCACAGCATGGACCACCAAAGCCCTGCATATCGTAAGCATGTCAGCTTTCCCTGGACATGCCTGCCCAAAAAATGTTGCCAGCGATCAGCAGTGTTGGCAACACTGCTCATCACCTGTAGGACGCCATTGAGGGCCCAGAAGCTGCAGAACCAGACCATGGAGTGGCCGAACCCAAACAGGATGTTGACAATGGCAGTGGCCATCAGGCCACCAGCCAGCATGACCCGTGGTGAGGTTCTGGCACCCAGAACACCAGACAGAAATTTGCTGAACCCATAAGCTATGGGGAAGATAGATGTCATGGTGCCGACTTGGGTGATGTCCATCTTCAATGCTGGATCGGCTGTCATGACAGGCGCTGTATAGGTGAGACTGTTACGTGTCAGGTAATAGCAAGCGTACCTGCAAAGAGCAAAAGGAGCAAAGTGTGAGCTTAAGAATCTGTGAATGAGACGTGTCCTCACATAAGTGACTCACCCAATCACAATGCCAACGAAAACGACCATTCTTCGCCGGACAAAGTCTTCAGGATATGCTGGATGATCCTGCAATGACTGCTGGGCCGAGCCTGATGTTGCAGGACTGGTTGACTCCTGCGGTATCAAGCAAATCACTCACATTCATGTTGGTGAAGTGCGCATACTGGGTCAGGGTACTGAATATGGTCTGCACCTGGGGGCCACTCCCGCTAAGCGGCTGGTGATCACTTGGATTGCCAACAGCACCCTTCACATCTGACTCGCCCTTGTTTGCATACGTCATGGTGTGGCGGGCTTTCCTCTGTTGAGCCTTAAGGCCTGCTTGGAGGCCTGAAGTATGCCTGTGGACGCAAGTTTACTAAGGCCATGACAGCAGGGCAGACACATGTTTGAACATACTGCATCAACTTGTAGGTCCTACCTGTTGCACAGAGGCTTCAAAAGGCTCTGAGGACAGCTGTACCCTGGGACTCGGCATACGCGCTGGGCACAGGCAGGTTTGCTTAGCCTAAAAGTTGTTGTGCCTGACGCCCAGAAAGTCATGACTCTGCAGGGTCAGTCACACTGTTCAGTGAAGAAGTGCTCAAGGCCAAACTGACGAAGCTCAGGGTGTCTGACCAGTCCTGAACACAGGCAACTTGACAGATCTGCAAAGTCGTTCTACACTAATCTGTAGTTCATCTGGACAGCCAAAAGTTCTCAGTCAAAGCGCTCCCTGACGGTGTATCAGCCGGGTGCAAGTCAATCAGCTGATTGATTTTGAACTTGGTCATCAAGTCTGAGACTGTGGGTGATACCAAGCATACATGTACATGATGCCGTATGGCAAGTTGCTTATGACCATTGTTTATGTACGCTGAATGAAACGCGCGGTTCCCACGCATATGGTTGAAAGGTGGAGAGGGGAATCCCGCCCGTAGCTCACCTGAGGTTCCCAGACCGAGCGACTGTTCTGGTGGTCCTCAGTGCCACCACGCAACCAGCGTTAGCAGTCCTGCCCGGAGCTGACTGCAGGGTGTGCGACGGAACCACTATCGCGTATGGGCGCTCGAGACCGGATCACTTTGGCTCAACAGAGTCAAAGCAGCTTCCTCTTCTTCATGCCAGTAAAAATCATTGCCGCCCTGACAGTTTACACATCAACCTGGCAAATTCATGCTGCACCTGTAAGTGCATGTCCGTGCTGTGCGTCCAGCACACAGGCACGGTATACGTACCGCATCATTAAAGGGATCAAGCTGGCTAGCGGTGGTGTATCTTTCAATAAGCTCTTATAAGACTTCCTGTCTGTGCTAACATGCATATGCAACGTTACAATACTGATCATTGATCCATCAGGACAGCTGTAGACGAGACCTCTGTCACAATATAAAGTCACATTGACATAGCTTAAAAGCAGATTTGCAGTCACAAATCAGTCCAAACATGCCTCACAGCCTCCTTCATGATCCCTATCATATGAATGCATGCAGTATCTATATGTCTACTTCACATTGTAATCTACAGCGCAGGTTTGCTTGATGTGCTTCATCAAGTCACGATTCATTTGCTAGCAGGTTTCAGTAAACTTCTGAGATTGGGTCCAGAGCAGATGCCTTCATGTACTTGTCACCACACCTGACGCTGCCCTCCAGTAAGCCATCAAGACGTTCATAAGAGCTGGCTCCATGCCATGAGCCTCCCCCACTCAATCTGTCATCAAAATGATCAAGGCTGTCTGCACTGCTGCTGCGCAACATTTTCAGGAAGCTTGCAAATGACAAGCCTTCATGCATGCTCTGCTCACGCTTCTGCGCCTCTTGCATGGCTTGCTGTAAGGCTGCTTGCACCTGCATCAATCACAGCATGTCCAGTGGGCCATAATTAGCATGCAGACACGCACAAATCATGTCCTGACTGTCAGGTGTCGTGAAAGAACAGTCACAGCATTGCAAGAGTTGAGCACTCATGAGAGCAAAAGAGTGCACCTCTGATGATGGCAGTTTAGAGCGTAGGCACTCCACTATCTGCTCATATGCTATTACACCATCTGCATCTGTGTCAAAGCTTTGGAAGACTTTGTGCACAGATGCCAGCCACTGCTCAGCGTGATTCTGCTGCGTTGCCTGCCAGTCCATCTGACTTGCTGCCAACTGGCTCCTGGCGACCTGGCCAGTGTGTGCAGTGTCAACCTGATCCAGCAGCTGCTCAATCTCATCAACCTCCAGCTTGTATCCTGGAGTTGAGACACAGCTTGAGAAAGACTGTCCAAAATCTGCAGTCCCAACACTGCCATGCTGCTGGTACCATGCAAGTCGACATCAGTCAGATGTAACATAGGCCTGAATCCGCAGTCCAGACACCACATGGACATTAGTCAGATGCAACACAAGGAGCATGCAGCCTTGGACTTGTCAGGCTAGTTGGCTAAAGGGTACTGTGATTGCCTGTACCAGCAATGAGGCTCTCTTGACACTTTGTCTGAAGCCACTTGCTAACAATATGCCTAGTGCATTGCATTGCATTGCATTGCATCAAAAGCCTCACCTAGACGCTGAAACCCGGCTGCAAGCTTGTGTCTGTCCACTGCCTCATCCTCAAAGTCCAGGCTTGTGAAAAGCCTTTGCAGCGGTGACTCTGAGGGCAGGGTGATGAGAGGCCTTGCTCGGCTGTCAATGGGGCAGGACACAGCTGGGCTTGCATGGCCAGCAGCCAGCAACTCCTCTGCAATGTGCTGGTAGATGGTGCGCTTGAACAGACTGCTTGCCGCAAAGCGCTGCACACATAGCATACAACATTGACAAGCTGGTAATCCTCAGGGAGCAAGACAGAAGGCAGCCAAACTGACAAATTGCCAGTCTTCATTAGCGCCACAGACTGGCAAGGTATATTGTACTGCAGGGGTCCAAAGAGTTACCGCAGGCAAATGTCACTGTGCCATGTTGGAGGGAAATACCTGAATACGCTGCACAACAGATCTGTGAAGGGGCTGCCCGTGAGAGCGCTCCTCGGCTTTGCCCTTCAGCCAGGGGTGCTGCAGGGCCTCCTTAGCTGTGGGCCTCAAGGTAGGGTCCCTGTTCAGCAAGCTGCCCACAAAGTCCTTTGCCTCATTACTGATGCCTGCCCAGCAGCTTCTGTTGAAGTTGACTCTGCTCGACAAAATGGAACCCCTGTAAAATCAATCCAAGGAGGCACCTTGTATTTGCTTGTGCGACCACTACAGTGTGTCTGTGTAAGCTTTGCAGTTGGCAAAGGCAGTCAACTGACCAGATTTTGGCAACGCTTGGCTTGAAGGGGTTCTGCTTGTCATCAAAAGGGAACTGCCCAGTCAGCAGTTGATATGTCATGACACCAGCACTCCACACATCTGATGCTGGTAGCACCTCTGAGCTGAGCACTTCGGGTGCCATGTACCTAAACATTTTGTGACACATCGTCAAGATGGCCGAAGAAAAAAACAGGCAAGCACTTGGGTGGTGATTGGAGTGATCTTGTGTATGAGTGTTGCGTACCATGGGGTGCCTTCCAGGCCCAAGTCAGACCTTGGTTCACTGGCTGACTGAAAGGTGGCAGCTAGACCAAAGTCCACAGCTTTTAGTGGCGCCTTGTCGTGGTCACTCACTAGCATAAAGTTACCTGCAGGGGTCAGCACATGTACATGTCAAAACACAAGGATAACAAAAGTACTAGCATTGCTCATCAACGCGCTGAAGTATGGCTGAATTTTGAACGTACCTGGTTTCACATCCCTGTGCAGAATGTGGTTTGAGTGACACTGAGTCAAAGTTCGCAGAACAGATCTCATGTAGCTCGCAACCTGCAAGTGTCAGTCAAAACCTGAAACCACTGTTGCTGGTTGCTAATTATCTAGCTCTACTCAGCAGTTGCATACCGTCCTCTCACTGTAGTGTCTGGTCCCAATACGATGTGCAAGCTCGCCACCCTTGCAGTACTCGAGCAGCAAGTGGACGTGCGTGTCATCTTCGTACACCTCCTCAAGGCAGGCAACGTTGAGACTGCCCCTAAGCTGCTGCAAGACTCTGACCTCCCTCTTGATCGCCTCAATATGTTCTGCTGTCTTCGCTTGTGTAGCGCTCGACCCCGCTGATTTTGGGATACTTTTGCATGCAAGTACTTTGTGCGTGAATCTGTCTTGAGCCATGTACACAATCGCATTCCCCCCGGAACCACGTTGTTGTCCTATGTCGTATCGCCTGCTGAGCTGACGCGAGTATCCAAGGTCAGGACTGCACATTGTGGTTGGCCCTTCTCGCGTCGGGATCTCGTGCGCAGAACCATGCTGCTGTTGCGGTGCAGCATTGGACTGTGGAGTTATATCTCTACACACAGCTGCACATGGTCTGTTGACTTTTGTGGTACGAGTCCTTGAGCGAGGGCCGCCAAGTAACGCGGCCCACAGCCGATTCGTATAGACAGCGGTTCCGCGCACCGTCGTATCGCTCATGGCAGGTGCCCTCTGTTTGATATCGATAGATATCCAAAGTCACGTTTGGAACGTGCGACAAGGGAATCGAGTAACCCGTACCTGCAGCTGACAAGGAAGGCACAGTCAGGCTTAGTCAGCTGTGACTAAGGCATCCTTCGCAAAGCCAAATGCAATATTGCAGATCCAAGCGCAACGGTGCGTGCGGAAGCTTGTACAAGTCATGTGTTGAGACCAATCAGAATCCTGCAACGCTGCATTGCGAGGCTCTATACAACATGCCGAACAGCCTGTTCCAATGTATCGAAACTGATCAGTGCCATCCAGTGCAAGCTTGTGCACCTGAGCAGGCCCGGACGCAAGTGACTTGCTCTGACTGTGTTCACGTCTGCAACGGTGGTGTCTGGGCGTGATGCAGACTGTCAAGGAGTCTATACAAGGCTCACAGAAAAGAGCTCGAACTGCAGCTGCAAAGCCTGTACCAAAACGACACAAAGCTTCGAAGCCTGCTGTCGCCGACAAAGTGGGCAACCCGTCCGATGACCTAGATTTAGAGGACATTGCCTTCTTCACTGCACAGGAGGCAATACAGGTGAAGCTCTGCACTTGCCTTTTGCTAGCAGCTTCTCTGCTAAACAGTTGTGCAGGTCTCTTCTTGCCCACAACCATCTGTTCAGTCTACTGGTAAAAAGATTCTGGTACCAGAATCCTGAAGGAATCACTCATTGCCTCTTGCTTTTGCCAGATTCGGCAGGAGCTGCTTGCTTGGTATGACGAGCACCACCGTGTGCTGCCCTGGAGGCGCAACCCTCACTCATTGAGACAAGCAAAGAGTGATGACAAATATCACAGTGCTGCGCTGGATATGCCTCAACAACAATTTGCATACTGTGTTTGGATCTGTGAAGTCATGTCACAGCAGACACAGGTTTCCAGGGTTGCAGAATATTTCACACGTTGGATCCAGAAGTGGCCAACCGTTCAGGTGACACCTGTCATTCAGACCAGCGCCTGCAACGCCTGTCACACAAGGTGCAAATGTCTGCCTGCAGAACAGCCAGGCCAGCAGGGTCTGACTGTGCTATACATACAGCATTAGGTGGATCAAATGGCGTGCAGGATCTTGCAAATGCCACCCAGGAGGAGGTGAATGACATGTGGGCTGGTCTTGGTTACTACAGGAGAGCCCGCTTGTTGCTGGAAGGCGCACAGCACATTCAGACAGTCCTCTCTGGGCAGATGCCATTGACCGCTACTGAGCTGCAAAAGATTCCAGGTGATATTTGGGCTTGCGTCAGCCATTCCAGCCTGCATTGCACATTCAGAGTGTAAACATGACGTTTTTCCCAATGGAATTGAGCTCTGCCAGGCTTCAACCTGTTCCAAAAGTTGAACCTTGACACAACCATACATTCCAGTAAATTGAGTAGCTGAAGACTGTCTAGTTGCAGTTAGATTTTGGATTTACACATACACATATGCATGTGTAAATCAGTTACCTACAGCTCATTCACCAGCAAGACACCAGCAAATCCGAGCAATCTGTCATGATGTTTATCAAGTAATTTCACTAAAAAGTCTGCCTTGAAACACACCCAACACATTCTGCTGCTTGAAGGCATAGGTCCATACACGGGGAACGCTATTGCCTCAATTGGGGGCAATCAATGTGTGGCAGTTGTTGATGCAAATGTGGTGCGGGTACTGGCCAGGCTGCGCAGACTAAGTGGAGATCAGAAAAGCAGTGGCATGGTGAAGTCGAATGCTCGGTTGGCTGATGCTCTGGTGGATCCAGTCAGACCTGGTTGCTTCAATCAGGTATTCCATGTTTAGTTTGCTACAAGCAATGACAATACTCATGGTGCTTGAGCAGCATCAATGCCCAGCAACAAGAAAGGTTCAGCCTCACAATCAATCTTGCATTGGCCATGCTGTTGACGCATGCATGATATTCAGTTCCCTTAATCTTTTTAGCAAGCTCGCAAATTGCACAGTCTATAGTGTTTACACTTCGCTGGCAAGTAGCGTACACATCAGCATGTTTTTGAGCTTGCTGAATGGCAAAAGTTTTGTCAACAAGGCTGGATCATGTCTGCTCGGGATGTAGTATAGTGTCAGACTGCGGGTGCAGGCCATGATGGAGCTGGGAGCATGCATATGCACTGTTCACCAGCCTCCAGCTTGTGGAGCCTGCCCCATCCAAATGCACTGTCAGGCCTATAGGGAAATGCAGCAGTTCACTTCTCAGGGTGGCGATGCAACTCAGACTGACGCACCTGTGGTTACACAATACCCTTCTAAGGTCAGGGGCTCCTTGTGTTTGCTCTCATTGCACAGGCTTGCAAAAGGTTGCGACACATTGCCTAGTATCAGCTGACTGCTCACAGAAAGTTGCTAAAAAGCTGGAACCCCTCCGACTCCCACTGCAAGCACATAGATTGGTGATGCTGATCGTCATTGCTTTATACTCACGCAGGCTGTCAAGGCTCCAAGGCGTAAGGAAGATGTTGCAGTTTGCGTCGTCCAGTTGCTTCCACACAAGAACGTTGAAAGCAATGACAGCCTGTATCTCCTTGTTCAGCGGCCCAGCACAGGCCTTCTGGCAGGTGTGTGCCCACAGCATTGTCCCCCAATGTGCGTCGACATTGTCGACCATCAACAAGCATATTTATTTCAGCTCAGCATGCATGCCATTTTGCTTGAGATAGACTTGCTTGAAATGATGCTGATGAGGATAGTCTGCTGCTAGCATATGTTGTTGAGTGCAGGTCTATGGGAATTTCCCAGCTGTATAATGACGCCAGTTGCTACTGATGAGCAGCCTACACAGCAGGAAGTCATTGATAGTTGTCTGCCTGCATTGCTGGGATGTGACTCCTTGCAAGACACTGGTAGCATGAAGCTTCTTCATCGCGAGCAGCTGGATAGTGTGGTGCACACTTTCTCACACATCCAGCAAACCATGCATGTGGAGCTGTTGACCTTCCAGGTGAGCAGACACGCACACAGTCATGAAGAAAGTCCAAAGTTTGATTTGACTGTTTAGCAAACCGATGCTGATCATGATGCAACACATCTGAGCTTGGTCATGCATGTATTGTGGTTCTTGACTGGCTACAGGAGACACAGCCTGCAGCGCTACAAGGACAGTCTGCACGTACAGTTCAGTGGATCAGTGCAAAAGAACTGTCTGAGTTAGGTCTCAGTAGTGGGGTCAAAAAGGTATGGAAGATGGTGATTGCTCACCAGGCTGTGGTGCAAGAAAAGAAGGCTGTAATACAAGACAAGAAGACTGGTCCTTTTAGAAAGGCTTGGAAGCAGCAACGACTCAAACTGTGACAGTCCTTTTGCCCTTTATCATGTTGCAGAGTTGCAAGTCTGGGTCATCATCAATATGCTTCAGGCTTGAGCTATTGCTGCACTTCTTCGTGACAGCTGCATGCAAAAGTCAAAAGGTCAACCCGCCACGGACTTGTGGCACAGAAGGGAAGAGATGCCGCTGCAACGTCTATGCTTGGGGCAAAATCAGGCATTGTTATTGCGATCACGACCGTGCAGGAGCCCGTTTGCAACTGTTCGACGCGCATCCTCCGGATACCGAGGAAGATGTCGAGCAGACAGCAATAGTGCTGACGGAAAACAAAGCGTAAAGGACCAACTTGGAGACGAAGTCCTGCGCAAGTTGAAAGAGGCCGAACAAGAAGCGGCGTCATTGCGGGAGCAGTTGGCTGAGGCCAAGGCAAAAGCTAAGGTGTTGTGCAACCGTATGCCACATGCTGCCCCCTTTACAACCAGCTGTCTCTGTACCCTTTGACGCTTGCATAGATAGATTACGTTTGGTTGCAGCTGTATTGCTACCAGCTAGCTCACAGGCACACACACCTTGACTTGAGGTACACCCACGTGTTTCAACTGGGACTTCGCATGCGTAGGCAAGTGGAGACACAAAGCTACTTGATGACATTGAGCAACAGCAAGAACAGACTGCAAAACAGATATCTCGCATCACTGGGACCGGAATGCGCAGAGAAGGTCTATTTGGAGGAGGTGACTCAGAGTGACATGTTTATGCTGTATGACAAACTCTGAGTCTGAGTATCTTTCGGTATGTTTGACCAAGTCTTGGTGTACAGGCGATGAAAGTTGGCTCAAAGAGGCTGACATGGATTTCTTTGCACGGGGTCCATCTGAGACTGCTGATGCAGTGACAGATGCTGCATCTTCAGCAGTGGTACAGGTATAAATGGACAGCTTCTGTACAAGATTGGCAATTCTGCGTGCTTGGACAGCTTTGACATGTTGTGACATTGCAAGGGTGGCATGCTTCTGAGACCTCTGTTGATGGTTTCATGCAGAGGCGCCTGTTGATTGGCATAGGCCTAACAGGGGCAGCTGTTGCTCTGGCCCTGATTCCAACAGCAGAGCTGCGTGGGAAGCCATCCAAGCCCCTCTTCTTCTACTTGACACCGCTTGTTCGCATCCAGGTAAGTCTCAGTAATGTGACATTCTTTGGCACTCGCGCAAGTCTGATCATGTGTTGGTCAACAGTCGCTTGATGAAGTGTGCTGACCTGTGTATGGCAATGCCTGCAGCAATTACTGATTCAAGCTCAAGATCTGGCATCAAACGGCAATTGGACAGGTGGGAGTCATGATAGCCAATGCCATACAGCTCATGCACAACAGCAAGCAGACCTGGTGTTGCTTTATTCAGCAACTGGCCAACAAAGACGAGTTCCTGGCCAATTAATTCTTGTCTGCTGCTGAGCAAGTTTGTGACTATGTGCAGAACTGGAATCGCTGCGCTCTCGCATCCAGGGTCAACCAAATTCAGCCCGAGAGAATTTGATAAATGCCTTCTCATGTAAGCCCCCTCTGCCTGTGTCCAGCTTAGTCGCTGCATTGTATGCTTGGTACTGCATCCCTGAAGTCTCAGTTATAACCAAGCATTTGCATAGCTTGTTGTACATTGTGCTGTTTGTAGAGCGCAAGCCAAAAATGTGTCTGCAGAATGCTGATATTCCTGCTGTCTGCAGGTTTAGAGGATAAAAGCAAGAAAACAAAGGCAGAACGCATTGCGTTTGATCTGCTTGAGTATCTAGATCAGATAAATTACAATAAGTACTATGAATCTATGGGTGCTGTTGGCACCAGAGGAGGCGAGAAGGAAAAGCTATTTTCAGACTTCTCCTCTCAGAGCATCAAAGCAGCACAGGTGAGTCTCCAACAGCGGCTCTGTCACATCTTTTTGGGTCTGCATAAGTTACAAGTGTTGCCTTAGCCAGTGTAGGCCTTTGTCACACACAAATCTCACTGGAGCAAACACTATACCAAAGTCTACTGTGGCAGTCTAGCATTGGCAACTGCATCGTGTGGAGCAAGAAGCACAGCTGCTGCAGCCAAGCTTCCCTATCATCTTCATAGCAGGGTCACTCTCAGCCTTAGGAGAGTACCTGTGCGGCCGCTGTTGCTGCTCATAAAGTGTTGCTGTTGCACTCACAGCCTTACCTCACGCCTCTGTGGCCAAGTTGTTTTTCAAGATTGAGTTGAGTTTGACCTTTTGCGTTCAAAGCCAGATGTGCATTGCCCAACCCTGCAGTTCCTGAAACCAAGGCGCTGGCTTTGATGGCTGCTATCTGTGCCTTTGTAGGGCAAGTTGAAGCAATTCATGGCACTCATGCCAGCAGACGATCTTGAAGCAGCCAATGTAGCAGCAAATGGAGGCTATTTTTGATTTTCGAGAAGCTCCTGAGCTTCGTTTGGCACCCAAATGATCATGAACCAGATGCAGGCTGTCTGCATGATGTGCAAATGAAATTGCACTCCTTTTGTGTGTGGTACCTATACTAACTGTAGTCAGCTGTACTAGATGCAATAGTGCTACAGTTGCCATTGTGTAACTGGTGCACAGATGCCATGTAGTAGGGCCTGTAGAACACAGGATGTGATGGACAGGCGCCTAGAGCCTAATGTAACAGGAAGCTCCTTAAGGCGGAACCCAGATGCATTTGCAGTGTGCAACTGTCGGAAGTTCCCGCCATCTTTGCGTGTCAAGCCTGTTCAGTCAAATAGCACACTTGATATTTGACCTGGTTGAGCCTTGCTGCCTGACAGTTGTGAGCACGTAGCATTTGCAGCTGCGGCTGAACTGCCTGCAGTGTGTCCGTGCCCCCTACAGGCTGCCCTTATGTGGACCTGACCTGTGACTGTCAGCTGCGGCGGTCCCTGTGCAAGGGCTAGCTAAAGTGCCTCAACAGGAGCGGCCTGCGCATGGGAACGTCAGCGAGCAATCTGGCACCTGCCGGAATGGCTGACCAGGGGCTCGAAGTGAGCGCCAGAGGCAGCGGCGCTTTGCAGCACGCTCGCGCAGGTCAGCAGCACCTTCGGCTCAAAGCCTGTCAAGGCCTCATTTATACTAGCCTTGGTTCAGCTGCCTGACAGGCTAGCATGCTCTGCTTGTGTCAACATTTCAATGCCACATGCAGGTGCAGACCCCTGGATCAGACACACAGCCAGCCAGTGCCCCGTCACCTTTGGGAGCATATCTTGGTCAGGTACACAGGCCTCTCCTGCATTCTTCTGAAAATACCCTTCCCTGCTGCCACTTGTATATGGTTGATGTCCTCTGTATTCTGCAGATGATAAGTCTGCAGTGTGGCGTCTTGAGCTTCGCCGAATCTGCTTGTCAATCAGAAGGGAGCTGCAAAGTAGAATTGATAGCTCTGCCTGTGGACTGCCTTGCCAATACTGCTCTCCTCCCTTCCGGCTATCAGGCCCTTCAGACAATCTTAGCCTGCAATGGTGAGCATCATGGCGACAGCAGACGTCAGCTGTGGCTGAATTGCACGCATTTTCTTTTATGCATCCTTACTATTTGTGCAGGCAGCTGTCAGTGGTACCACTGGAGCTATCAAGGGACTCTTTGTCACTCTATGTTCAGGTAAGCCTTGTAGCGCTGCTGCTGACAAGAGGTTTCCGTCTGACAAGTTAGTATGCTGCTAGCCTAAGGTCTTCACTAACCTTGTTCATTCTGCAGAGTGTCAGTGCACAAGCCCCAGACTCAGGACTGACAGTGAGGGCCAACTTCAGCTTGAGTGTGAAATCAATGCAGAAGGCATGGAGCGTCTCCTCTGCTGTTGCCAGTACAGGTAAGTACCTCCCATGCTACATAAGTTACGTCTCATACGTATCCTCTTGGGAAGCTTTGTGTTCTTATCTAACAAGTTAACATGTTGATTTATGCAGATCGGTCCTGGGTGTTCAGCTCAGGCAGTGCACATCAGGGTGAGTTTTGTCTCCTGCTTGCTTGTCAGCTCAATGTTTCATTGCTTGCTTGCACCTGGCTCTGTCCCTCAATGCATGCACCACAGGAGCTGTTGCTTATGCAAGTGACGACAGCGGTTTGCAGGGGAATCAAAACCCCTTTCTCCCAGTAATCAGTTGTGTCTGCGCATAGCTGGGTCTTGATCAGCACTGCAGGATTCAAACTTTCAGTGCGTCTATAGGTGCAAGACAAGTCATATCTCTGAAGGACCTGGGACAGCTAGAGCAATCTGGCTATGCTGAGATTGAGCTCACATTACAGTCTGTGCAGATGCACACTGCCCTGCCTGTGCCTGGCATTATTGCCAGTATGGATCCCCATATCATCCTCATCAGCTCGCAGCCTAGGATCCTGCTGATTGAGAACTTCCTATCTGCAGCAGACTGCCAGGTAAAGGCAAGCTGAGTGGTGGACACTTTGTGCGTCACAGCTTCTGCTATCATGCATTATACTCAGTCGCCTGAAGTGAGACTTCAGCAGAACCCTGTGTCTAACTACCCTGGCATATGTGCATACACAAGCATTGGACTTATTGATGGGCAAAAGTGCTGACAGCTTGTGCTGTCTTGCAGCGCATCATCAACTTGGCATGGCCTGATCTGCAAAGGAGCAGAGTCGCTAAAGGTGAGCCATGAGCACGTCAAGATGACAACAGTCTGCATGCCCAGTCACAAGGCTGCGGTCCTGCCGTATGTTCTGCAACAGCGTGCAGCCAGTGGCATGTGAGATGAAAATACTGTGCACATAAGGCTTCATGCTGACAAAAAAAAACAGCAGCTTTGCGCCAGCATTTGAGGAGCTCTTCATGAACTCAGCATGTTGTGGGCTAGCACAGCATGTGCTTGAGATTACACTGGCAAGGTATATCAGCCGGGTGCAGGTGACATGACTCCTTCCAGGACATCTTCCTCCACCTTTCTCACCAGAAAGGCCAGTCATCCAGACATTCAGTGCTTTGAGCAGCGTGTCTTGCAGCTCATTTCCCTGCCTGCAGTCATGCATGGCCGCAGGCACCTGACCAAAGGAGAAGCAGTGCAAGTTGTCAGGTAAATACCTGTCAGACTGCTACAGACCGCTCATGTCGTGCTAGCAGTCAAGATTTGCCAGGTCTTCAGGCTTATATAATGAGTGTTGCTTTGAAGGTATCAAGAAGGGGAGTTCTATGCTGAGCATTTTGACAACAAGGCAGATGATTGCTCTAAGAGAGCATGCACCATCATGGCGTATCTGAGGTGCCGCTCGCCTGCTGCTGCAAGTGACTTGCCATGTGTGTCAACTACACATGCTATGCTGTATATGACATGTGCTCCCCCCCCCCTCCCCTCCTCTGCCATTGCTGATCCAAAGCTCTCACAAACTGACAAGGTTGCCGGGTGTTCTGTTCATGATGTAGTGATGTGGAGGCTGGAGGAGAGACATTCTTCAGGAGGAGCAGCGGCTGCTCTGTGCAAGCCTTTCAACAAGGTTGTGCATTGCCAGCAGAACAGCCAACCTCAGCAGTGAACAGCCATGGTGTTTCAATGGGCATGTCAGGGCTCAGAATCCCGCCAAAGCAGGGCCGGGCCATCATGTTCTGGTAAGCTGCTGCTTGATCAGTTGCAATCAACTACCAAAAAGCAGGCGTGATGCATGTGCACCGTCATGTCCGGTTTACACATTCTAGGCGCAACTCTGTGTGAGCTTTGAGGCAGTCAGCCAGCACCAATTACATCTGTGCGCCATTGAGTGCTGTACTATTGTGAAGCCTGACTGCCTGTGAGTGACATTGTTGAAGAATAGCAGCCCATGTTGCACCTTGACATCAAATCAGCACAATGCAGGTCAAAGGCGGAGAATGGACATGAAGATCGTGCTTCCTTACACTCTGGTGAGCGTGTTCAGCAAGGAGAGAAGTGGATTGCATCAAGATGGCTGCAGGAGCAGGCAATATGCAGCGTGCAAGACAGTAACAATATTGAAGAGTAACCGGCCAATGGCCCAGTGGGTTGTCTGTTCTTCGGGTCTATGTGTGCTGGTGATGCAATGTTTTGATGAACTGAGAGTCCGGACAGAATAAGGGCCAAGTGCCCTGCTGTAGCAAATTGCTGAGATGTACCTTCAATATCGAGCCTAGTACTCAAGTACATTTCTTTTCAAGACCTCAAAAGCACAGCATCTATAAATTCAGACTTAGCATGTGTTGCTGTAGCTAAGAGCAACTTGCATTCGTTATTCAGCTTCATTCGTGTCTGCTATGCCTACACTGATACTGGTCTATGTCAACAACACAACTCTGATGTAGAATTAAACAACAACATTAGGTCGTAAAGCTATCACAATCAAAGCACATCCTGCAGGTTATGTCTCACTACTTCTTGTATTGCACCCAAGCCTTGTGGATGCTGTTGAGCACCTGCCAGTTCTAAACTCATGGTACGTACTACCTCAATAGACTTCGATAATCTCTCTAGCAAGTTGACCAGAGCAATGACTTCATTGCGTTCCAGATGCAGATGAGGGGTGGCAGACCCCAGATCACTGCAGTCGTCTTGTGAAAACAAGATCTTCAAGGATGTGGCAATGCCTGCAGGGATGCATTGACATGTAAGTAGACATAGCTGGGCCTGAAGGCATTCCAGAGCTGAACGTCAAGCCGCTCCTTCACAAAGGTGACACAACAGACAGATAAGCCCTTGCGTTATCATGCCATTGTTCCTCTGCTCGCTCACCTAGAATTTGTAGCTTGCCCCACAACTTGCACTTTTCACACCCCACACAGTCCATGACAAGGGTTATGTTCTGGAAGTGCTTTTGCAGGTCGCGCTTCAGCTCAACTGCATTGGCTCCCTTCCACAATCGCCCCTCGTCAAAAGGAATAGGACAGGTCTTCTTGAGCGCTTCATTGCTGACCTGCAATGCTTGCCACTTAGCCACAGGGTCTTGTCCACATTGTGTATGGGAAAAGAATCAATGGAACCCACACAATCAAGCCTGACAAAACAAGCAAAACAATCGTATCTGCAAGATGCAGTCAGCACTGCACAAAAGGCAATTGGCAATGACAAAAGGCCACCAGATCCACTTGCCAGCAGGTTGCAGGGCAACAGTACACTGCGTGTGGTCCACTGGTCCACAAAAGCACAGTCCGCAATGCCTACCAGCTGCTGCATGAGGCGCTTGGTCTCTGAATCCTGACCCTGACACCCTGTGCTGTAGTCAATGGATGCCAGCAAAGAGCCAGCTTTCATGACTGCCCGCAGGACAAACAGATACGTGAAGTACATGTTTTCAACACGCTCCTTGACGGCTATGTTGCCCAGCCTCTGGGTGAACTCCTCCAGATTGGGGCCCCAGGTGTCTGTTTCCTCATCCAACAGGTAATCATGGGAGAGATGCGCGCTGATGGAAGCATGCATCCCTGTTGCAGCACAACCACACGCTTCTGATTCTGACAGGCTTGACTACTGATGGAGCAATATGTGGCTGCTGAGTGCACGCGCAACGAAGACAGGCAGCGGCAGAAGGTAGCGCATGTGCTGCTTGTGCACACCTCCTCTTCACAGTATGATACAGGCTGTTCAACCTTGTCTGATGTGCATGGGTCTGTGCTAGCCTGGTAGGTGCCAGACAAGCATACAGAGCATGCCTACCTGAGATAAGACGGTAGAAGATGCGCTGTTCCTGACACGTCTCAGTGTCGTTGAGGTTGCTAAAGCAACTTTGATCGTAAATGGCGCTCCACACCCTATGCGCATGTTCACCCTGCACAGCATATGTGCAGCTGAGGTGCCTGTTTAAGGTGGTTCTAGGCACCGAACACACTGCCATGAGATACCACCTTATCAGAGTTGAAGCAGTCTGCATGCATGTGGGCAGCAGTGGTGGTGTGCAAAGCACAGTCATGATTGCTGTTGTGTTAAGGATTCAAACTAATTTCAAGGATTTAAGCTGATGTAAGGATGAAAGCAAAACTTTCAGACACTTGTGAGGTTCTGAGGCACATGTGACATCAGCAAACAATGCAAGCAACTGTGCTGCACCTTGTAGCCAGTATATCGCTCAGCATTGTCCATCAGATTGATGTAGCTGAACTCTATGTCGTGCTCATCCTCTGCCATCCAAGGATTATTAAAACCTCGCCAGCTGGGAACATTCAGCAGCTGCTCTTGCATACCAGCCCCAACCGTGCGCCGCACAGCTGACTCTACTTCCAGTGGGCTCTCTACACATCAATAACTATATTGTTGCCCTAGATTGGACAAGGGCCACAATGGCCAGGCACAAAGGAATGCACTGGTATTGTATTTTGCAATTTTTGCTGCCAGATGCAAGTGGAACAGGTGGCGATCAATGCATGAGCATGTTTGTTGGTTATGATACAAATGCCATTGCAGCGAAGCTGAACTATTGTTTGTGCAGTCATGTGGTGTGTCGATACAGGGCTGAGCAGAGACCTTTGCATTTGCCTTCTTCAGCTTTCCAAAGTTGGGGAACCTCGCTGTCTTCACACTCACACACGGCACAGTCCCGTAGTATACACATGCTGTCATCTGGCCAGAAGCCACAGTCGCACCAAAGATTGACCTTGAAGTATCGGAAGAAGGGTGTCCTGACCAGCTGCGACAGAAGTGGATTAAGCTGTTGCTTGTTTGCCTTCTCGACAGATGCATAATCACAACCTGCAGCAGGTGGTTGTCTTAAGCAACATCCTGATGTCTGTCGGGCTGAGGCTGGGCCTTGTAAAACAAGCCTTACAGCAATCTTGCACAGTGCCTGACAGCTGGCAAATGCCAACAAGTGAAGCATCCTCCACTGCAGCATGTTCAAGCACATCATCAGACAATGTTGTGCTGTTGAAAACTGTGCTGTGATTTCCGTTGTTTTCCTGCAGAAACAGCCAACCATCAGCAACTAAGCTCTTAAAAGACATCACACTTTTGGACTGAGATCGACTGCGCTGACCGCACCTCGCAAGTGCATTCTTTGATATCTTGCAGCGAAGTCTGCTGACTTTTTGTCCAACGATCATACAACCACGTTGTGGCCTGGTCAAACGAGGTATCCAATGTACGGCTGCTGGGATATACTCCAACGGCAACAACGATGGCACTCAATGCCAAGACGCTCGCCAGCAGTTTGCTCATCTGGCAAGTCAGGGGCGAGCGAACTGCGACCGAAAGATGCTCTCGATACCGCAACGCCTGGTGACAGCAACTTTCTATGAAGTCTCCGGGATCGGACCGTACTTTCCCGAGGCCTTCACCATGAACGTGACATCTGATGTCCTGTGCACACAGGAGCACAGGCTAACGCCTACAGCAACATTTTGCAGACTACCTGTGGCTTCCCACCGATTCGTATTCAAGGCACGCTATCATGTAATGAGTTTGGCACCTTCAGAGGTGAAGTACCGGTAGTCTGGAAAATCGAGACTTTCTGCATGGCGTGCCAATAATTTTTATTCTAATGGTATGAATGCCAAAATTACTTTTGCACACTTCCTTTAGAAAAAAGTTTCACACAGAAACAATGGGGTACAAAACGCAGGCAATATAGTCGGCTGCTCACTTGTCACACTAAGTCTTCAATGCATGAATGACACTATAGTAGCTACATAACACTGCGCAACACAGCTTCTCACCCAATAAGTTACTACTACAAAAATGCTACATCTGTAGCCAAATGATGGTACAGCATCAGCAAACTGAACCTATGACATGTACAGGTCCCACTGTCTAAGCTTGCAAATATTGCTCCAGACTTTCGCCTGACAATTCCTCCAAGGTCTTGATCAGGCGCTGAGTGACATTCCTGACTTGATGCTCAGGATCTTCTAACAGCTCTGCCACGAATGGAATGGTCTCAGGCAGCAGCAGCAGGTACTCCTCACGCATACGCCCAACCAGACCCTCCACAGCAGCAACAGCACGAAGCCTCTCGCTCACAGACCGACGACTGCGCGTTGCCATCAATGTCTGCATACAACAGAAAGAAAGTCAGTGCAGCTGCGGGAGAGCAGAATCACTCACACAGCACAAAGCACAGCCTGGAAGCAAGGCTGCCAGATTGATTGAGAACACAGTCAACAGCTGGTCAGGCACAGCACATGCAGCATTGGGATGAGCAGCAGGACCACAAGGTTCAGTCAGGCAGACCTGATGGTTAAGGCTCTTCCACAGGGCATCATTGTTAGCAGTGACAGCCATCTGCACCAGGGCAGACACAACAGCATCCCCAAAGAGGTCAGTCCCCAGTTCTGGTGCTGCACTGGGCGTCTGCTGGGCTCCAAAGAGTGCTGAGACAGTTGTTGGAGGCTGAGCAGCCAACTGAGATACCAACAGGGGAAGCAGTCTGTGGAAGCGAGCCTCGTCCAGGAAGGACACGGTGTCATACAGGAAGCAGCTGTGAAGAGCCTGGACAACCTGCACAGTCAAATCAAGTCTAGTCAGGTGCTGCAGTCATCACTGTGTGGTGTGACAATGGCTGCCCTGAAGTGCAAAGTCGGCTGCCCTGCCGAGTATGGCGGTCGTTGCACAATGGCCATGTCACACCAGGAGAATGCAAGCAGGAGCAACAACAGCAAGAAAGGCCATGGGTTATCATGAGAGAGTCTCAAGTGACAAGCCTGCTCATCAACTGCAGCAGCTGCACAGGCAATGAGCAGCAACAGTCCATTTGACACAAGGAAACACAGCTGTAACATGGCATTAGTCGTCATTCATCAGTTGCGTGAGCCAGTATCCAGCAACAGATGTCCTGCCACCTTTTTCCAGCCACAGACAGCAGCAGACATCCTGTCTGTCACACCTGCTTCTCAAAAGCGACGTAAGTACAGCATAGCAGTGCTTTAGTGGTGCAGCATACCTTGAATCGCAGCCGCCAGGTGTCTTCAACAACACCAGGTTCTGTGCTGGACTCATCTGCCACGGATAACATGCCTGCTGTGGACTTCTTTTTCTTCTTCCTTTTGTGCCCTTCTGCTTCAACAGCACTGCCTCCGAGGTGGGCTGCAATGGGGTCCACCAGGTAGCGGAAGTAGGGGACAAACACGCTGCGCAAGCGCTCTGTGAGGCCCAGCACAGCTGTGAACAGCGCCACCTGTCGGCCCAAGGGCTTGGCATCTGCACCAACACACTTGCGCTTGATGAGACCTCAGACTCTGGTTTTTTGAAGGCACTTGTGACTCATCAGCAGAAGGCAGAGGCAAAAGGATTTGTGACACACAGCACATGTGAATTTTTGGTGGCTGGCCAGTCAGCATGACTGTTCAGCCAGCTCTCAGTCCTGCTAAAGGGGCCAAAGGACAATCAGCAGCCCAGCTTGACTTGTAACAGCACCATAACAGTACCAGCAGCTAGCCAAGTCATATAGTTCCAAAGAGCGTCTGGAGGCTGTAATCAGGCAGTGCTGAGCACACAATCAAGAAACCAAAGAATCGAGGCCAAGTGAGCAAATGGGAGGGTTACCTGGCTGAGCAGCAGGGGGGGTGGTGGCCCAGTCTAACAGCCTCAAGAACAGGGGCTTGAACTTGGCCTCGCTCAGCTTCATGGTCAGCGCCAGCAGCACTGCTACGCTGCCCTGCTCGATCATATCCAAAGCAGGCAGGTGTACAGGCCGCTTTTGGCGTAGGTCCAGGGCCTTCAGCAGGAAGGTGAAACAGGCATCTGCATGGTGGGCGGCTGTGGTGGAATCCATCTGCTCCATTGTGCGCTGAGCCATGGCAAGCAGTGACACCGTGGCTGCCTCCCCTTCCTATCATCAACACACAAGAGGTTGGGTTCACGCTGTCAGAACAAGGCTGTTACCAGATGCAACAGACAGTGCTGCTGTAACATAGTTCACACAACAAGTGGCACCTACATGCTGGTCGCACAGCAATGCAGTCAGGCAGGATCTGCTTGGGCTAGAAGGCAAAGGCATGTGAGCAAGCTCAGCTGCAACAAAGCACAACAGCAAGGCGCACCTTGACAGCACCATCAAAGTGGGCAAACAAGGGCGCGAGCAGCAGCCTGGGGGGCATCACTCCTGCCAGCTGTATCCTGATGCTGCTTGCACTCTCTCTGCACCCAGCTTGCTTGCAAGCCAACACAGGTGGGCTGAACAGCAGGTGCAGCAGGGCCGACAGGTGTGGGCTCAGAAATGCCTTCAGCCCCTCCACTAGGGCAGCCACGGCTGCAAGGGCTGCTGCTGCTTCCAGAGCAGGCCCTTCAGTGCTGGACTCTTCTTCTGCCTCAGACTCAGCCTCCTGCACAAGCAGGCAGATGAGCATGGTCTTCAATGCGCAACTTTTGCATCGCACCGCTTGCAAGCCAAAATGCGCTGTGAGCTACATGTTCTGTACATGGAGGAAGTTTCTTCAGTGTGTGTGCAGCGTGAAGACAGCACATTGCTGGCAGTGGTGCACAGCATGGCATTGCACACAGCTGACCAGAAGCAGGGGCTGACAACAGCACACAGAAGATTTTGTGCTGTAGCAACACGCTGCCCATCCACTGTAGCGTCAGCAGCTTTGTGCTACACAGGAGCAGTCATGTTTACAGCATTTGTCGCACTCTGGTGTTGTTCCTCAACACAGGGCATACATGTTTACAGCACTTGTCGCAGTTTGATGATATTCAGGTGCCTCAACAGCATCAGAATGCCTACTGGGCGGGCATGCATCAAGCAGTACCTGAGTGGGGGATGAGATAGGCAGGCTGTCCACAGCCGTCTGAGCAGCCGCCAAGACAGCAGGCACCAGCTTGGGCAGAAGAGGAAGTGCAGCAGAGCCCAGGGCTGCCAAGCAAGAGGCAGCAGCAGCGAGAGCACTGCTGCGCACAGAGCGGTGCATGTCCTTGGCTGCTGCTACAAGGGCAGGCAGGACTGCGATGAAGGGCTTGGGGTGGGCAGGCCCCAGGGCATCGCCAAGGCCACTCACTGCTATCAACACTGCCTGCCTGGTAGATGCACCCAGCTGCCTGCTTCCATCTCCTGCACAAACATTCACTGCTTTATTGAAGTGACTCTGATGATGACAAGGCATTCAGTGATTGACTGCAACAACTGAGCACTTCAGTACTATTCTGCCTTCAGGATGTTGACATGGGCCAGAGTGCCGTCAACATCCATGTGTCTGGCTGCTTGTGCCACATGCAGCTTCAACAGTTGTCAAATGCATTTGCCATGCGTCTGACATTGCAGCGACAGCCATCAACAATATGTTGTGAAAGCCAGAGTGCTTCTGCCTAACAGCATCACGCAGCGCAAGAGCTGCAGTGCTGCATGAAGCAAGCCAAGAGCTACCTGTTTGCAGAAGAGCTGGAGCCAGGTTACACAGCTCCAGAGCTGCCTCTGCAGAGCCCTGGCTTGCATCATCAGCTACCTCAGCACTTGGTCTGGCATCCTGCTGCCCCAACTTGGTGAGACTTGCAGTGAGCAGTTTGAGAGCCCGCCTGATGACAGCCTCTGAGGGGTGCTGCGTCAACTGTAACAGTGCACTGGCATACGTGCCTCCGTTCATGACCTGCACATCAGACTGATGATGACATTGCTGGAGAGAAAGCTTGGAGGTAAGTGGCTGACAATGATGACGCTGACTTGGCAGACTGCAGCAAATGCAAGGCATGCGTGCCTATGGATGCTTTTGTGTGCATAGGTTTTGGACTCTTTAGACGGGGTGACATTAGATCTTGTACTGCAAGGCAAGAAGGCACTCTTGGTGCTGACACTGCCAATCCTGAATGCTAACCTTGGCAAGAGTCTCTAGCAGAGCATACAGCCTCTCTTGCGCTTTCTTCTTGCTGTGCTTGGCAGATGCAGACTCAACGCCCAGCAGCTGCAGGTGGGACAAGGCTTGCTCCAACAAAGCACAGTAGGCTGCCTGAACGTCATCAGAGGAACGAGCAGCAGACACCCCCACACCACTCTCCTGTGCGGCACCAGATTGTGCAGTTAGTGGAAGTGTCCTTGTGAAACTATTATGCTGCAAACCTGCACAAAGACTGACACCTGGCAGAGGCCACAAGAGACACGTAAAGATGTGACACATAAATCTGCGGCTAAGCCGTGAGTAGGAAGGAGTACAACTTTCGTCAAGTAGAAAGGCGATGCTTAATGAGAACAAGAAGGCAGAGATTTGTATTGGAGTGGCAGCAAGGAAGCAGAAATATATATACTTGAATGGAAAGAACGCAGAAATGTGCTTTTGAAAGGCAGCAAGGGGGCAAATACCTGAACTTGAGTGGCAGCAAAGGTGACAGCTAGGCCAGGTAGTGGTCGCTCAGGGTGCTGCTCACTCTCTGCTAGGGCGCTGTCCAGAAGGCTTGTCAGTGCTTGTATGCGCTGCAGCATCGAAGCCTGCAGGCACAGCACCATACCAGTCAGCACGAGATCACAAAGCAATTACGCATTACTCATTGAGCAAATTGCAGGCCTAGGCACAGACATGGTATACAGAATATGAACACAGAGACAGGTGAGTATGCAGGAGGGTCATGGGAGTGGAGTGGTAGGATCATGGGACAGCTTTGCAGGAAGGCCTCAGAATCAAGAACGAAAATAGCTTTGTTGATCATCAGAGAGCGAGCTCAGACTGACGTGCAAAAGTTGATTCATCAGTGGCTGCTGCAGCACCATGTCCACATGAACAGAGTGTTGCATTCATGCTGCAAAAGCTTCAGAGACATGTTCTCATCAATATCAGGTGGTTGATCCTATATGTCATTGTCTCATCACCAGCTAGCATAAGGACAAGGCAACAAACAGCAGACAAGATGCAAAGGCCAAAAGGCCAAAGACCAAAAGCACAAGGAGCATGCTTACTTGATGGCAGACAGAGTTGGCCAGGACAATGGGCCAAGAATCCAAACGCTTCAGCAAACGCTGCGCTGAGGCTTTCTCATGCTGAACCACCTCCTCTGATGACAGCTGCAGGGCCTTCTGCAGGAGCAGTGACAGCACCACTGATCTTGCAGCGTCCTGCATACACAACAAGCTCATAAGGCTAACCCTATCTTCTGTATATGCAGCACAAAGATGATACAACAAATGTTGTCAGCAGCAGAGCCATGTACTGCAGATCTCAGGGCATCTCAGGGCATGAAACTCTGCCTAGCACATCAATCAGCAGACGCAACCGGCTGTCAAGGTGTGCACATATACAAGGCCAGTGAGAAACAAACAAGAGCAGCACCCATAGACTATAGGAAACACATCAGAGGGACAAGAACAGAGAACAGCACAAGCAGAGATGCCACAGCAGTACAAGCTTATCAACAACACATCAGAAAGAAGAGTACAGAAGCAGGCCAGCAGAGAAAGAATCAAAATGTCTATCCAAAGATATAATATTCAATTTTCCTACCCAGAAGGCAGCTTTTACCTGTGGGACAACAGCAATGAGTGCAGTGAGCAATGGGAGGCGCCTGTGGGGCAGCAGGTCAGCCAAGGGAGCCACAACAGCAGCGGCTAACTGTGTGAGGGGCTTGCCAGCTTGCAGCCAGGCAGGCACCACAGCAGCCAATGTGGCAGCAGCCACCTGGTGAGAGTGCGAGTCGTCCTGCTGGCTTGCACTGCTGCCGATGACGCTCACAACCTGTACAACAAACTCAAGCTTGAGCCTTGAGTGCATGCGCACCAACACACAAGATGCTTCACAGCAAAGCACGCTCATACCAGGAAGGTACCCAGCCAAAACCTCTTGAAACCTTTGCAGCAATCGCAAGTATGGAATTGGGGTTTCACCTCAGTGAGCATAAAATGCAGGAAATCTTGCCCCAGAGTCCACAGCACATCAAGACTTACACCAACATAGTGTGAAACATCAGCAGCAAGAACAATTGCCTTTGTGGTAGTTGATGTCAACTGTGGCATTGACTGACCTCCAATACATGTTGCAGTGCGGTGTCTGGCAGCTTCAATGCTAGCACTTCCAACAGGGACAGAGCTGCATTGCGCACAGCGCTGTCCGGTGCCTCCTTTGCACAGGTCAGCACCAGGGACACGTCCACAGCAGTGAGCCAGGCAACTGGCGCCCGGCCTGCTATGTTCTGAACGGCTTGCAAAGCCAGGGCCATTGCGTACCCCTGATGCGTTGACCTGCATGCAAAATTGCTTGCTCGAATCTGTGAATCTTATGGTCCAAAAGCAGGAGTTGTTTGAGACACAGGGCAGGCAATGATCACACCATGGTTGCATGAAGATGCAATCACATACAAAAGGGCCAGCTGACCAGACGAAAGCTTTGCTGCAGAGGTGAGACACAATACACCATTCATGGTTAGAAACGAGTCGTGCTGTGAGACTCACCGTGAGCTCTGAGCAACGGTCAGATCAGCATCGTCCTCTTCATCAGAGGGAGCTTCGTCATCACTAATGTCCATTGCAGTATGCCCAGAGGAGGGAGCAGCAGCACTGCTGGCATTGGCTTGCCCAGCAGAGGACAGCAGCTGCTGCAGGACCGTGCACAGGGGGGCCACTAACTCTGCCTCATCTTGAATGTCCTCCTTCCACTGCAGCAGCTCCAAGACAGAGGTGCACAACTCGAGGCCTGTGGCTTCTCCTGCAGAACAGCCAGAAGCTGTCAGAACAGCAAAGCTGTGCGAAGGCTCGCTACAAGAAGCAGAACCCCAATGACCTGCGATGCAGATAAACCCTTGAAAGCTGTCATCCTACGGCAACAAAGCCCCCGCATGGTCCTGACACTACTGACAGCCAAGGGATGCTGGTAGCAAACCACAGCAAAAGTGACATATGGGCTGTAGGCCAGCAGCTGGAGAGTAAAGGCAAGTTGAGCTTGGAGTGCTATTGGCAGTATAGGAGAGAGGGAAAGGAGAGGCAGTGGCGGAGGTGGGGTCCTGCAGGCAGGGAGAAGGGGGGTGGGTTGATGTGAGACGGTCTGAAGATGGTGGCAGTAGCTCGGGGACTGAGATGGGGTTCTGCAGGAAAGGGGATTGATGTCAGACAGTCTGAAGATGGTGACAGTCGCTGACCTGCAAGGTGAAGGATGTCAAGTCCATTTGCAGCCTGCTTCATGCTGTACTCAGTCTGCGAGCGCTTCCGCGTCTTGGGAGCAGGCAAGTCCACTTCCGTGGCTGCGGCTTTATCTACTACTGTCAGCAGTGGAACCAGGGACAGAGCTGTGAGAGGGAGGTGGGACAGGGCAGACCTGGCTGCCTTGCGTGCAGCTTCACTGGGGTCCCTTGATGACCCATTGAGCAATGCCTGCATCAACGACAAAGGAATTGAAATATGATTGAGAAAAAGCAAGATACGGTATCATCAATGGCTGGAATGCATGAGGCGCAGTGCAAAACTGATCCTAGCGACTTACAGGTCCTCAAACGCAGCGTATGAAGACTGCTTTGTCAGTTGCACAATCTTTGACACGGCAGCAGGAATGCAATGATGACAACACAGGATGATCCTTCACCGGAGGCCGCTTCATTTTGCTGCTTCACGACAAGAAAGCTTGCCCTGTGCAAATTTTGCAAGACCAGCACGTTTATGCACAAAGCCCTTTCTTTAGACGTGTTATACGACCAATGATAGACAAAAGCACACCACCACGACTCACCAGAAAAGCCTGCATCTGCTGCTGCACTGGCATGACAGCGTACACATCAGCATCAAGCCGCCCAAACGCCACCTCCCTCAGCTTCACCAGCTGTTCACTCCCAGCCAGGTGGCCGTCAACACCAACTCTCACCATCTGCAGAAGCATCCCGAAGCCCTCTGTTGCAAGGGAACCAGCTCCCTTCGCCGCCTTGCTGCCGCCCTTTGGAGTAGGCAAAGCCTGAAAGGCCTCAGCAGTGAAGAGCTGCAGGAGCTCGCATGCCAGCTGGATCTGAGGCAAGGATGGTTGTGAGGCTGACTCAGGTGTGAGTGGCAGCTGTTGAAGGGTGGCCACAGCTGACTGCAGAAGCTGAGCTGGCGCTGCTGAGCCTGATAGGATATGAAACAGCAGTGAGGCTGCAGCGATGCTGCTGTCGCTGTGCAGCTGAGGCATCACCTCCAACATGTATTGGATGACAGCTGTTGATACCTTTGGGTCAAGGTGCCCAGAACTGCAACAAAGACAGCAGCTCTGACAAACAAGTCACACCAGCAAGATTGAGAAGATGCTGCCCAGGAGAGCAGCTCTGACATACAGATAGAGCAAGCATGAGCCTGTAAACAACAGACAAGAAACAGAACATGCATACAACGCCTTGAACCATGCGATGCTTTTGGTCTGCTGGTCAAGATGCAGGCACAATGAGGCCTGTTTGAACATGTGAGCATACTTGAAAGAACAAAACAAGTGTTGTTCTGTTTAACATTGCACGCAGTTCTGGAAAGACTCTACGTAAGATTGCATGCATTTTAGAAAGACTCACCCAGCCTTGGCAGCATGCCCATGGGTCCTGGCCTTGACCTGAGGCAACAGATGCTTGATAACTTGCATCAGCCCCAGCCCATCGCTGAGTATGTCTGCGTGCTGCTCAGCAACAGCAGCCAGGAAGGCTTGCAGGGGGGCAGCTGCCACCATATCAGGGCTGACAAGCCTGGCAGCTGTTCCTGAGTCTGCACCAGCTTTCACCAGACAGTCCAGGGCTTGCACACGCACCTCCCTGCTGCTGCTGGCTGCAGCTGCAAGCAGCCTGGGTAACAGTGCAGCACTGGGTGTCTGTGGGCTCGCAGATGTCAGGTAGGGCTGTAGCAGACGTAGCGCATGCTCCTGCAAACAGATGCCAGCAGGTTAGCAGGGCAGAAAAGGCCACGATTGTTCTGCATGAGGCTTGACTTGTTGGAGAGTGAGAGATGAGCCCTGTGATAGTGCCTGTTTTGGTCCACACCACGCCAAAAGCAGCACGGGCCTGTTACACGAGCGCACAGCTGAGCTACAATCGTGCATCACTGCAACAGTAGTAATCAACATGCCTATTCACATAGCATGAAACCAGCTGACAGGGAATGGGTGTACAGCGCAGACTGTCAAGCAAACATGCAATGTGGTTCATAGGTGAGCAGCAGCAGCTACAGCTGCCAAGCACATGATTACCTGCATGCTTTGTTGCCCCTTGTCACTGCTGGCCGCACCAAAGATGTCTGATAGCAGCTTAGCCGGCTCTGCTGTCTTGGCAAGGAATGCACAGCAGTGTGGGTGGAAGGCTGTCTGAGGGGCCAGCTGCAGCAGTGCTGTCAGAAAAGGCAGTGGAGCCTGCATGACCAGGACCCATTATTACCCATAAACATGGTGAACAGTGTCAACTGTGTAAACAATGCCATTCATGCCAGATCTGTATGATGTTGCAAGAAGCTGTCAATGCACATGTGCAAAGCTCACACAGCAGATGTCACAAGGGCAGTTCAAACAACATAGTGCCCAATGTCCTTCAAGCACCTCCTTGAAACACAACCTTGGCAGCAGAACTGCTGCAGAAAGGAACTGGAAACTCACCAGGTTGCCAGGTAGAGACTGCAGAGCATGTGGGGTCACATGGTGTAGGCCCACGAGCAGTGCCTGCTGCAAGACAGCTGCATGGGACTTGCTGGCCTTCTTCTCCCACTGCTTGAAGTGTGCGGCTGTTGCCACGCCCTGCTGGTCATCCACAGCTACAGGTGTGGGCCCTGTGAGACCAGCAGATGCTGCCACAAGTGCCCAAAGGCCCTCCACCACCCTGACGATAGTCAGAGCGATGCCAGAGGGCTTCGCACTGATGTGACAAGCTCGCAGGAGGGCTAGCAGGAGGAGGTGGCGGGCATGTGGGAAGCTGTTGGCTGCGATAATGAGCTCCTGAGCTTGCGACAGGGCTTGGTCTGCATCTGAGGATCTGTCTGAGGCAGGCTGTGAAGCCAGAGCATTGACTAAGGCCTGGTTGAGGCTGAGGTCAGCTGCCTTGGCAGTTGTGCGATCAGGGGTGGTGGGAGCTATTGCATCAGGAGTGTCTGAGTCTGGAGTGTCAGCATCACCTGCTACCACTGCAGCAGGATCCTCTTCTGCTAGGTTGACAGCCTTCAAGCCTGCAGGGAACATAGCAGAAACTTATGCCAGGCATCTTGCCTTACCCTGAACAGCACAGGTAGCTAAACCTACAGCATGCCCCGCAAGTGGCATGCAATAGACACAAGCTTTGTTTGTCCGTCCAGCCAGACAGGTCGCAGCGTAGCCCCAGTATTGACATTCTGGCAAACTCAGTGTATGACCAAGTCTGATGCACTCAGGATGTGAAGGCTAGCACCTGCACCATGAGAGGTGGCACATGTGCACCTTGTTTACACAGTACAACATCAGGTGACATGTAGCAGCATCCAAATGCAGAAGGGCTACAGGGGATCATACCTGACAGCAAAGCCTGACTGTGCCCTTGAAGGACGCTGATGGCTTCAACAGCAACCTTGCGGTTGTTGCCCAGCACAACGCTGTTGTTCAGCAGCTGCAGCACCACCTGCTGCTTCAGGTCAGGATGCTTCTGCACAAAGTCTTCTGACAGCAGCCTCAAAGCCTGCAGCACAAAAGATAGACTGATCAGGCGCACAGGTAGCCAGGTGACGGTCTCTAGCCTCTGAAGTTGGAGAGACATAGTTAGAGCATTTGATATACGCATGCAAACGACTGTGGAGTGTGAGACAATAGGCGCCGTATAAATTGCCACGCAATTCAACAGACAGAATGGAGGGTAAACCCGCGCTTTTGATAGCTCAAACTGATCAGAATCACAAGCTATTGTTTGACTGCTGTACCTTTCTTGCAACAGCCCTCCAGGCCTTGTGCTCACTCCTTCTGCCAGCTATTCTGAGCACGTGTGAGCATGCTTTGATGACAGCTGCTAGAGCAGCATACAGTTGAGTGCCAGGCACATCAGCCAGGCTGGGCAGAGACAGAACTGTGGAGACAACTGCAGGCTCGTCATCAGCAAGGCGCCGCAGAAGGACATCTTGCAGAAACATGGAGCTTGCTGATGCTGCTTTGCCTGAACCTGTGGCCATGCGTGCCTGATGTGCTGCATCAAGCTGCTTCAAGGCCTGCAGACACAGCAATTCTTGGGTCATTGACGCATGCCAGCAATACCTGTCCTGCACTGTCCGCCTGAAACAAAGGCTAGCATATGTGTATCCATCTGTTATTAGTCACTACAATACAAAACAGAGAAGGGAGACAAACTTCATTTTCTGTTTTTCACACCACAGAAGCATGCTTTCTCCGCAAAGCAAACAGAGATCCTCACAGCCCATGACAGAAGCCTTGCAGCAATTGCAGGATGAGTGCGCAGTCAGACTGATGCATCAGAACACAGCACAGTCTTGATCAGGCAAAGCTTGCATCAAACTACGCATCAAATTACAATTTTCACCTGGATGCGCATCTCAGCAGATGGGGAGTCAACAGCCAAGGCCAGTGTTGAGCCAGAGGCAGTGAGTGGGGCATGCACACTGCCTGCAAGGGCTGCCTGAAGCAGCTCAGCCACCCCTTGTGCAGCTGCCTGTTTGTCTCCCTCATCGAGCTGCAGCAGCTGGTTCACAGCAGCATCTGTTTGGTCTGGGAAGTTGAGGTCCAGAGCACGGATGATGGGTGTGAGCGTAGCTCGCTGCTCAGCAGTGGCTTGAGGCAGCTTGTTGAGCAAGGTGGTGGCAAACAGCTGTGCATGCATGCCTGTGGAGCAAGATTGGTTTCAACAGCGGCGGCATCAACAGAAACATGGTATAAACAGCTTCGACAGACTTGCAGCAGCGGGACCAATACAAGCAGGTGCTCACATCGACAATGGATGGTTGCTGGGTGCAGACAGAGGAAAGATGCGGTGAGCAAGGAAACAGGAGCCATGCTGTATGCAGGCTACACGGGAGAAGCTGAGGCTCACCAAGAGGTAGCCGCTTCACCAGCTGCAGTGCAGTTTTGAGGTACAGCTTCTTGTCAAAGATGCAGTTGCCCAGGGGTGGCAACAGCAGGGCCAACAAGGGCCCCAGAGCCATGCCCTGGTCAGACAAGCCCTTCAGATGATCCACAAGATCTGGGATCTTCATGATGCTCTGCAAGAACACCAATGCAGAAAGTGGGCAATGGCTCTGGTGTGCACTCACGCCTATGTCATTCTTTTGCGGCGCAGTATCACTCAACACCAGAGACGGCTGCTTCTTTGCTGTGACAGGCCACATGAACATGCGTCGGTTGCAATGCATGCAGACGGCAGAACATTGACACATGATAGGTCACATGCAGATAGAGCTGGCAGCTCAGACAAGGCTGAAGTATTTCATCAGTTTGCGTTAGCAATTCAGGATTTGATGGTACTGTTTGGTCATCACCACTGCCAGCATGAATATAGGAACTACAAAGCTCAAGCCAATTGCACAATTTGGCATCAGGATGGTAATTTGCATGCTATCTGGCACAATACAACTTCTCTTCTCACCTTTGCCTGGCAACACTGTTGTGAATATGCAGTCACAAGTGCAATGGCTGGAGCACATGTGTTGAGACATAGAAGGACAAGTGAGCATACCTTGAACACTGCCGGAGAGAGCTGCTTCAGCTGTGACTGTGTGAGTGCAAGGTGACACAGGACCATGACAGCCTGACCAGTCTGTGTACTCGGCATGTGCTTCAGCATTTCTTGTATCAGTCCTGCACCAGGAAAGGGCTATTCACCTAGCTTATTACATAGCACAGGACGACTGCTTTTATGTGATGGTGGCAGTGATATCAACATCACAGACAGGCAGATTACTAATACCCAGCTGGGCTGGCATCTGTTGCATAACAGAGGGCAGGACTCACTCACAGCATTGGGCTGCTTGTGTTGCAGGTCAGATTCGAAACTGTGCTTGTCACTGCACAATTTCAAATCTCACCGACAAAACAAGCAGCCAATGCAGCCAGAGTGGCAAGGCTTGCAGCTGATGTTGCAGTAGGCATAGGGACAGTGTCTACAATACTCGTAGTGACAAGTGTGATCGTTACATAGAATTATACTTGCCTTGCTCTTGTAGCAAACTTGCAGCAGATAAAGTAGCCAGTCAGAGCTTACTTCACAGTGTGGCCTCCCTTCTAGGGAGGCTCCAGACATCACACTTGGCAGCACACATGCTGTAGCGCCTCAGGGAATACAAACTGATGTATAGCTCAAAGAGCAAGACAGCTCTGATAGCTTACAAAGGGTGTCATCATCAGCACTTCAGCAGTGAGTGCAGCCTGTCTGCAAGCCAAGCCAAGCTGAGGCAAAGATGATGAAGGTGTACCTGCCAGCAGGCTGTCTGACAAGGTAGCCTGGCTTGCAAGCTGGGTCACGATCATCAATGTTGCTGCCCGGTAGTCAGCAGTGACGGATGCACCAAGACCAGCCATCAGGTATGGCAGCAAGAGACGCACCAGATCCTCTTTGACCTGCGGCGTCATACCATCATGCATGTGGGCTAGTACATGATCAAAAACTTACTCTTGTTGCAGACATGTTTTTGTAAAACTTCAGCTGGCAGAGTTTTTGCTGCCTACATGACAGGGGCGCAGCAGACAGCTTGTAACTCTCAACAACGATTTAAGCAGTGAAGACAGCTGCTGTACAAGAATGGATAGCGACAGTGATGTGGTCAGAGTGGTGCATGAAAGGTGTCAGCAACGGGACAACCAGTCCCTCTGATCAGGTCTGTAATAGTGATCATAATCATCATCCCACATCACGCCATTCGTGTGCAACAGATACGCACTCGTGCAATGTGATGCAAGGCAACTGCAGGGTGCCTACCGGCTGTGTTGTCAGCAGAAGCTCGCAAAGCAGCACAGCATAGAAGGACTGCATGCTGCTGCTGGCTGTCACGTCGCTTGACACAGCTTTAGCATCTTCACAGATGGCACGTAGGACTGCCTGCAATGGCACATCAGACACATATGAGCTTCTGCCAGACAGAGAAGCCAGCGATTTGCTGAGCTGTCACTCACATGTGTGGTCACAAGCTTGCATTGGGGCTGTGAAGGCAGTGGGGCTGTGTAGGCAGTCATGAGACAAGGTCAAAGTAGCAGACGAGATACAGCTGGCACTTGCCTGATCATTGACACAGCGCTGCACCAGTAGTGCACGTGGCATGGCAGCGCCTGACTTCTGCATTGGGCTGAGGAACTTCCAGCAGGTGTTGTTCAGATGCAATAGTTGTACCAACCGCACAAAGTGGTTGGTAGCATGATAAGGCAGGCCACAGGCAATGAGCGCATCCACATTGAACTCATTGACTCTGCACAACAGCCACATCAAATTAGATCACCATCACAAGACCATCCTTGGGCCAGTGCATGTGCAGATGGAGCTTGACTCAAGCAAATTTGCTACCTGTATCTCCGTATCAGGTACTCAAGGGTCTGAAAGGCTGCCACACTCAGGAAATGGTCTGTCAGCAGACAAAGATAGGCACCCAGAGAAGCATCTAATGTTTGGTTGTCTGCCTTAGTACGCTCATCACGATTGAGTTCAAGCCCAGCCTGACTAAATAACGTCCTCTGAAATGGCTCAAACCTAGGTTCAACAGAGCACAGTTGCTCCAAACCTGCAAAGGGAGCAACTGTGTAAATCAACAAGAAGTCTGGCGCAATCCTCTCCATACATGCTTCAATCCATGTGAATGCCAGGGACTTAAGACTGCGTCGCGGTCGCAACCACCATGGGGTGCTCGCAGTACATTTGCTCACCTTCCTGGGCGAGCTCATACAGGCTCTGCAGGTCGACATCTGCTGCTTCTTGAGCAGTAAATAACAAAGATGGCTTGCCTCTCTGCCGTTTGCCTGTCGGATCTCCCCAAGTCGTTGAGACTTGTTGAAGCTGTTGCTGCAGAATCGACGGCATATCGTGCACGTGAAGGACACAGACTTCAGGCTACAGCCAGAACATTTGGCTCGTCTTTATGGCATTGCTGCAATGCCGCCTTGGTCGCACTGCACTTCAGTCAACGCTGCCGCCGGCAGCTCGACCTCGGGACAAAGTCCCGAAGAGGTTTCCGACATTTGCATTTAGAATTCTTTGCTACCCTTGTTCAAACGTAAATGTAGCTCGGTCGACGATGTCCAGTATGGTCATCGCGCGATTGAGATAGGGTTGCACACTTATCAGCGAGTCGTTCTGCTGAGGCAGCCGCTGTGCCTTGCCGCAAGCTTGGCGCCTGCAACTGGCAGGTGGTTGGCTAGGTCCGCGTTCAGGGTTGACCAGTAATACAGCTTCGGAGCTTCAGTCAACTCGACAGCAGCTCGCAGCAATCGCTGCTGGCTGCAAAAAGGCAATGCCGAGACCTTGGCAGTGAAGTTCAAGGTGAGTGACCTGTGCAGAGAGCGAAGAGCCTCAACTTAACCCATCTCTAGGTCATAGCTGAAGTGTGTATTAACGTGTTGGGGTCACCTAAACCCAAGCAGATGACCTCGTTAGGCATTGAGTTGTATGATTGCCACGTGCAATCATGTTAACTTGCAGCACACTTTGTTAAGAGACTGCTTTGGCGTGTGTTACACACGGAACAGGTGGCACGCTTAGCCTGCAACATGGTGATGTAGGTCAGAAAGGAGCTGCGGCAAGCAAGCATGACACAAGGGTAGGCCAGATTTCTGCATCACTTCAACTGCCAGTGCTTGAGCATGGAAGTATACCTGTAGAATTTGCAGAGTCCATGCGCAATGCTGCACAGCCGTGGTACTCTATCAGCAAGTGTGCATTGCTCATGCTGATAGTATATGCTTATGAAGGTGTGTGTGTGCAGCATACTGTCTTACATCCATACACATTATTACACGGTGATACTTGCATGCATACTGCAGGAAGATGCAGTCAAAGCAGAAAGCAAGCCAGGGCAAGCAGAACAAGCAGCAGTGGAAGCACGACACTCTAGAGGGCTTGACAAAGGGCTCACGGGTTTGGTTCAAAGCCAGCCCTGTCAGCTGGCAGCTGGGCACCCTCACCAGCGTCAACACCAGCTTAACAACAGAATGCATTGTAGCACTGGATGCAACATCAGGCCCGGGCTCTGGAGAACTCGTCACCACTCAGATCACAGAGTGTGTGCCAGCTAACCCTTCCATTCTGGATGCAGTCCCAGACCTGACAAGCCTCAGTTACCTGAATGAGCCCTCCATTCTGCATGACCTGCATCAGCGCTATGGCCAGGACTTGATCTACACCCATGCCGGGCCAGTGCTCATAGCAGTGAACCCCTTCAAGAGGGTGCCGCTGTACGCTGCTGACCAGATGCAGCACTACAAGGCACGTGCAAACCTGGAGCAGATGGAAGGCTTCACTCCCCATGTGTTCCTGACTGCTGACAAGGCATACAAGGCCATGTGCCAGCATGGGCAGAGCCAGAGCCTGGTGATCAGCGGTGAGAGTGGAGCTGGAAAAACAGAGACCACCAAGGTTGCCATGCAGTACCTGGCTGGACTTGCTGGCGGAACAGGTTGGTTACCTGTACATGATTTTGCTCTACCCCAAACGACGCAGAACAGGTCCCAATGCAGCTGTAATTTCTAGAAAGCATTTGTGACTTTTCCAGCTTATCTGCAGCAGAAATTCTCAAAATCCTAAATAGGCAGCAGGGAAGCAGATAGCAGTAACGCTCCTGAAACTACTGTGGGGCTTGCTGTGGCGTGGCATGAATGCATGCTGCCCACCAGGATCATGCAGAACATGTTCAGCTGCTTGGTGCTATGCACGTACCAAGTATGATGCATATACCCTGTATCACACTATCAGAACACCATCTGCTACAGTTGGTTTACGCTGCAAGTTGCATGCAGTTTGGACCTTATGGAAGACGAATGCACGGCACATGTTCATGTAGGTGTGGAGGGACAGGTGTTGCAGACGAATCCACTGCTGGAGGCCTTTGGCAACGCCAGAACCCTGCGCAACAACAACAGTAGTCGCTTTGGCAAGCTGATTGAGATCTACTTCAGCAAGAGCCAGAACATCTCTGGTGCTCTCATCCAAACTTACCTGCTGGAGAAGTCACGAGTGACACACCAGCTGCATTCCGAGCGCAACTATCATGTTTTCTATCAGGTGAGCCTGAGCTGTCTGTCTGTCTGTCTGTCTGTCCGTCCGTCTGTCGATCATTCTGAGCATGCATTGACAGAATACTATCTGAGCTGGTTGAGCTGGCACCAGCAGACATGCCCCGAGGCATGACTCTCACACAAATGAATTGAGTCAAGGCAGATTGAGCTTGACACACGCTTCAGATGTGTGTCTGTAGGTTGAAGCAGTATACTGAGACTTGCACCACCAAAGATGCACACAAACAAGTTTGCATTTGGCCATATCAGGCAAAATTTCTTCTATGCTCCATACTGTTGCCTTGTATCTGGAATTTTGGCATGAGCAGGTGTATCTTGATCGATACCTTATAGTCTGCTTAATCTGAGACTCATCATACCATATCACCACACCCCAGACTTCAAAGTAGTATACGAAATATCAGACATGTGCTAACTTCTGGCAACAACAAATTTGGCAACCAAATGATCAACACCTCTTTCTGCTCCCGCAGCTGTGCAAAGGAGTGTCAGCAGAGGAAGCTGAGCGGTATCTGCTGCCAGCAGACCCCATGCATGACTTCAACTACCTCAACCAGAGCGGCTGCAGCAGCATAGAAGGCGTAGATGATGCCACAGACTTTGCCACACTCAAAGCTGCCATGACAGCTGTTGGCATCAACCACCAGCAGCAGACAGAGGTCTTTGAGGTGTTGGCTGGTATCTTGTGGCTGGGCAACATCCAGTTCAGGGCTCCCACCGATGACAGTGTGTCTGTAGAGCCTGGAGCAGCTGTGGCCAATGCTGCAGCCCTGCTGCAGATGAGTGAGCCTGCTCTGATGAGTGCGCTGACCAGCCGCAACATTGTGGCACGGGGAGAGACCATTGTAACGCAGCTGAAGATGGATGGGGCTGTTGACGCTCGGGATGCCCTGGCCAAGGCCACTTATGCAGGCATGCCCTCAATTGTTGCTTACAGTCTGGTAGTCCTATCATCATTTATCTGTTCCAGCTTCACATGTCCTACTCGTGCATCAAGATCAGACATGCCAATTAGACATTGATGTCTGGGTTTTTAATGCAGACATTGTTACAAATAGCCACACTGAGTGCTTGGCCTTTAGCATTGGTGACATTGAGTCCAGCAGCAAGGATGCTAGCACAATTGATAAATATGTTGAATGTCAACACCAGGCTATGGCTTCAATGCAGGCTTGTTCAAATGGCTGGTGGACCGTATCAATGCAGCTCTGTCAGTTGGCAAGAAGAAGACAGAAACTTCGCTGAGCATTCTGGATATCTATGGGTTTGAGTGCTTCAAGGAGAACAGCTTTGAGCAGCTGTGCATCAACTATGCCAATGAGCGACTGCAGCAGCAGTTCAATAAGTGAGCCACTGCGTGTTGTATGTATGTGCGCTGTGAATGCACTTGAGCTACACTGCACAGCGTCACATCTTGCATATCTCCAAAGTCAGCTTAAACAATCGCATTGAAATGATGGCTGGTCAAAGAGTATCTAATGCCATCTTGCGTCTGCACAACAAGCGGATGGACAGCTCTATGAGGAGTCATTGCTGCCAGCAACTTATGCCACACGTGAAATTCAGTGTTAGTTTCAAGTAGCACCCCAAAGTAGTGGTTGACACACTTGTTACATAGCATGGCATATACATTCTACAGGAACAAAAAGGCCTTTCACACCACCTGCTACAAATCTTGCATCACGATATCAAGCTGCAGCTGCCACTCAGACAGCAGGGCTGAGTGCCCTTAGTGAGCTAGAGCTGATTTGCTGTGTGATGCCGAGTGCAGGCATCTGTTCAAGCTGGAGCAGGAGGTGTATGCATCAGAGGGGGTGGACTGGACGACTGTGGAGTTTGAGGACAACCAGGAGTGCCTGGACCTGATTGAGGCTCGCCCCCCCAAGTCTGTGGGCATCCTGTCCCTGCTGGATGAGGAATGCATGTTCCCCAAGGTAATGCCTCCCTGCACATCAAAGCTGTATTTGTGCAGCCTAACACAACCTTGCTTGACCGCATACTGTATCTAATGCAATACCTCTATGGTCCAGGCATTTCCTCGAGCTCTGCAAATCAGTGTATCCTTGGGAAAGTGTATCTGAGATCCAATCTATCAAGGAAAGCTGTATCTGCCCACTGCCCTGCCCCTCCCCACATTTCCCCCCTTTCCTTCCCCCTGTCTAGCCCCATGATTGCTTTGACTTTTCATCCAGTTTCAGGCATCAAAATGAGATGATGGTCCACACAAATGAGGGGCATGAGCAGGTTTGTGTAGGTCATAGCGCAGCTGTTCAGTCCGGCATGGCTTTCATCAGGCTTAGTGTCTAGCATGTGTGATGGTGGTCAGTTGTTGGCAGGCGACGGACAGCACTTTTGGTGCAAAGCTGAGGGAGAACCTGCACAGCAATGGCAGGTTCAAGTATGACCCCAAGAAGCCCACAGATGACTTCATTGTGGAGCACTATGCTGGCCCCGTCACCTACAGCTGCACCAGGTTCTTGGACAAGAACAAGGACACCCTCAGCTCAGGTGGGCTCCTATGGACTATATACTTTCACTCTGCCCTGACAGTTCATTGTTAGATAAATCTAGCAGAGATCTACAGATGTTGAAGCAAATTATGCCTCTCCAGAATGCAAAAAGCATTGAACCACTGTGTATGCTGTGCCAAGTGTATACGCACAGTAGCATGTTCACCTCCTGTGACTGTGCACATAAGCTGTGCTTCGACTCAGCATAGCAGCCTTAGCTGATGCCATTTGAACAGCAGCACAGCCACCTACATACCTGTCTCTTGTTAAGGCACACATCCCAAACAGCAGGCAACACATAGTTCTGCTCATCACCGACGCAGCTGCATTCCTCAAGTGATGAAAAGAGAACATGGCAGTACAATGAGCCAAGGGGCATCTGATGTGCAATGTGGGATTTTGCCCTACAACAATGAAATGGCAATGCAGACTTGATGGAGGTGATGAAGGGCAGTGGGCAGGGGCTGATGCAGCAGTTGGCCAGCACTGTGGCGGCGGCACAGGTCAGCCGCAGCAGCCAGACTGTGGGCACCCGCTTCAGAGACCAGCTCAAGGACCTCATCACCCGTCTTGACCAGTCAGCTCACCTCACCCTTCCTTTCCTGCTCTCACCCTTGTGCATGCCACCTTCTGCATGTGCACAACATGCTATTTGTGCATGCCACCCTCTGCATGTGCACGACATACTGTTTGTGCCAGCTGCAACCACACCTGCAATCAACTGAGATCTGTACTTGCAAGGCCTGGCTCTGTGGCATCACACAGATAGTGATGTGCATCAGCAGTGCATGCTGCAAGCACAAGGGCAGCTGCTCTCATCAAAGCCGGTGTGGGTTCACAGCTTGCTGGTGTGCACATCACTTTGTCATTGCCCATGGCCTACTTGGTCCAAGTCATCTGATTGCGAACATGCTCACATTGTGTGCTTTCCAGGACTGCCCTGCACTTTGTGCGGTGTGTGAAGCCCAATGCAGCTCAGGTGCCGTCCACGTTTGATGCCAGCCTAGTGCTGCACCAGCTGCGCTGCTGTGGTGTGCTGGAGGTGACGCGCATTGCCAGGGCAGGCTACCCTACACGCTACCTGCACCAGGAGTTTGCAGACAGATATGGCATCCTCTTGACACCCAAGGCCAGAGGCAAGTCCTGTCACACCAATCCTGTCACACCAATCCAATGCCCCAGATCTATGACTCACAAGCATGCCTCATGGAGGGTGTATCAGCTGCCAGCAAGTGTTCTTGTGCTTGTGAGGGTTGCTGAGTGCTTTGTGCTGATGCTACGCTGCTCTGTTGCTGAGTCATACTGAAACACCATCAAAGCCCTGCTCACGCTGGCTTACAATTGTAAGGGCGACGGTGCTGCTGGCATGGTGTTGGATCCACTGCCAGGCAGCAAAGTGACATTATTAACAGGCAGTCTGTGTGTGTTGCGGTGCAGGCAGGGCCAAGGGCGGGGCACTGGAGATGTGCAAAGCCCTGCTGGAGGAGTTCAGGGTGGAGGGCAGCATGTACCAGATGGGCAAGACGCGCCTCTTCTTTAGAGCTGGAGTGCTGGGCCACCTGGAAGACACCTGGGCCCACATCCAAAGGTCCAATTCACTTTACTCTCATCTGGTTTGCTTGTGTACCATGTACAGTGCATCATGTGTGCAGCATTCTTATGCAGTGGTAGCGCAAAGAGAGCTTATGTACTAGGATGACCCACCAGGGCGTGATGCAGCTGTGCATCATCAGCAGAATATGCCATTGAGCAATGAACATGGAAGGCGGTGGTGAGAAGCTGAATGAGCAGCTGCAGTAGCAGCAACGTTGATAGTGTATATGAGCTTTGCAGCACTGTCCACAATGGTTGCACACGGAGAGCATGTGAACAAGCGCGGCGACTGCCCACATCAAGCCAATTGGTCTGCTTCAAAGAGATCATACAAAACGCAGAACAAGTTTTGAGATGAGCAGTGACTTGGCAGAAGCAGCAGCATGACTGGCCCTGCAACACTGCAGGTCTGTGCTGGTCATACAAAGCACCTGGCGCATGCTCAAGTACCGCAGAGCCTTCTTGAGGCAGCGCAGGGCTGCTGTAGCCATTCAGGCACAAGTCAAGGGCAGGCAAGCACGTGCTGCGTATGCACAGCTACGCCGCCGCCATGCTGCAGCTGTTGCTGTCCAAACAGCCTACCGAGGGCATAAAGTGCGGCAGGAGTACCTGCTGCAGAGAGATGCAGCCATTGCTGTGCAGATGGGCTTCAGACGAAGACAGGTCAGCTGATCCTGCTTTCTTGGCCCCTTACTTTTGGATGATGCCAAACCATCTTCTGGTCATCATCTCCCTGGTGCCTGAATGTACATCATTATCTCATGATATAAGCATCACGCCAGCGTTTTGCCTTTGCTGTATCCTGAATGTGCAAGCAAATGGAAAGGCCACGATATGCCAGTGCCAGTATTTGCATAGCCCAACAAGAATGATCCCAAGCAGTGGTGGCTGGGTGTGACCTCACCTTGCAGCCCTGCGTGTTCATCCCTTGATTAGTACATCTCACACAATGCATGCTGACAGCCCCAACAAGCACTGCCTCCTGCCACCTGAAATCCCTTATGTGCTTGTGCTTGCAGTTGAGCGAAAGGGTGGCAGTACGGCGTGAGAAGCGATGGGCTGCAGAAGCGGTGCAGCAGGCCTTGCAAGAGGCCAAAGCCCAGGAACAGGAGCAGTTTGAGCTGATCAAGGCTGAGTTTGGTGTAGACACTGCCACAGTCAGGTAAGCATGCCTGTGGGCACCTATAACGCCATGTCAAGGCCAAATGTCAAGGCGCAAAAGGTCTAGGCTTCAGGCTGTTCAGTCACCAGAAGGCTTTGCACTGCGTTGCTGCCATGGATCTGCTCTGTGTTTCTGCTGCCGCATCACAACACAAAATTGCCTCAAACCCATTTCGTGATGGGGTTTGAAGCATTTGATATTGTGCTTTGCTTGCCACTTTGACAGCTCCCAAGGTATTCTTGGCTTTCTAGACTGAAGTAGTACAAGCTCTCCAGGAGCGTGCTTTGGTGTCTGATCTCTCCACTTTGTACCACCTGTGCAGAATATGCGTGACACACTATGTGCTGCAGAGAGGTGCTCACAATGTGGCGGGAGCATGGTGATGCCTTCCAGACCCCACCCACACCCCAGCCTCAGCCCCAGCAAGCCCCCCAGGCTGCTGAGGCTTCCTTTGCAGACTTGTCTCCACCCGGTGCATTGCCACGGCAAGCCAGTGCACAAGAGCAGCAGGCTGCTTCACAGGCAGGCACACCCCCCTGGCAGCCCAACCCCGTAGCCCAGACCCAGGCTGTGGCTGCTTCCCAGCTGCCTTCTGATTTGGAGCGACCCAACCTGCTTTCTTCCAGCTCTCATGTGCAGGTGTGTGTGCCTCCTTGACAGGCTGCATACCATCTGATGCAGCATGCAAACTACTTACGCAGCCTGAATGATGCCTCTTGTGTCATTTCCTGCACATGGCAAGGAGCTTGATCTCTCACACAAAGATCAATCTTGGCTTACTTGCAATTGGAGCAATTCAGACATGTGTGGCGTCCATGGGGCAGGCATGGTGGCTGAGTCACTGAGCACATGCTGAGCTAGCAAAGAGAAACGCTGTGGGCATGTGCTGAGAGTGACAGCACGTGATGCATGTTGCAGCTGAAGGCATGGGAGGAGTACACCAGCAAGCTGGAGGAGAAGTATGTGGCCCTCATGACGGAGCATGAGAGCTTCCAGAGGGAGCTGGCGGCTGTGAGGGGCATCCTGGATGATGGCACAGACCCAGACATCCATGGTACTGCACCCACGCCCTTCCCTGCTTCTGTATTGCTGCCATTGGTCACTCAAATTTTTGACACCGCCAGCATAGATATGGCATGTATTCTGGGCAGCCTGGTATAACACTTGGCTTCTCATCAAATTGACGCCGAAAGGCATACTCTTGTCTTTTCTTTTCTTTTCTACGGCATGTACCCTGACATTCACAGCAAACATGCTCTTGCACAGCAAACATCTTTGGGACCCGCTCACCAGCTGTCAGCTCTGACAGCTGACACTATTGTTGGCTGAGAGCCTGGTCATCTCTACAGACTGTGATGTGCTTTGATCTGGAGCTGCAGCCTCTGCCGGCTCACAGCCCTGCTCACACAAGTCTGTATAGGTGCTAACAACACCCTCGTGAACCATACTCTTGTTGATCACATCTGTGTGCCTGCTCGAAGAGCTTCACAGTCTTACCGTACATTGGCAGCAGCCATACATGCCTTACTCAAAGTGCTGTCTGATCCTGAGTGCCTGGTGTGCAGAGATGTATGAGCATGTAAGGGAGGAATCAGGGCGACCAGCACCACCGCGGCCTGTGCAGGCAGCCCACACCCCCTCTGCTCAGCTGCCAGTTGCTGCTGCAATTGCAGCCTACACCCCAAGCTCCACCCCTGCTGCTGCCCCCACCCCCTCCTACCAGGAGTACGAGTCAGAGTCTGAGGACAGTGAAGCTGTGCTTGATACTCCAGGTGAGGCCTCTCACACACCTCATCATCAATAGCGCCAGGTTGACCTTTGACAATTTAGTAGACGGGTCTTCAGGTCTTCAAGGCTTGCTCTCAAAAAAGCATCATCAGCAGCCTTCCCCCTTGTGACATCATCATGACAGGCACCTGCACTGCAACAACAGATGCCATGACAGATAGATTTGTGTACAGGCACCATGTCACAAGAGAGCGCACAGAGGATAGGGGCTGAAAGGGGGGTCCACCTGAGCACCCCCTCTGACAGGGGTCCAGTGGCCTCAGGAGCCCGCTACGTCAACAAGCTCTCGGTACCAATCCTTGAGCATTGTCTCATTCATTATCACAATCTGCGAGCACAACTCCTCTTGCATTATGCAGGCCAATTTGAACAACTGATAAATAACAGCCAACTGTGAAATCACAGTCTATCCAGAAGCCTTGTTTGTCATGAGGATTGTGTGTATCACGAATTGTGTATCAAAATTGGAAATGTGGTATAACATTCTTCCATGCATTTCTTCGATGCATGCGCTGCCCAGCAGACTGATCCAGGTACAACAAAGGCAGTTTTCTGCTGTGAGGCCTCAACATACGTCCATCTATAAGCACGCTTACCGGGCATTCCCAGCCAGTGTAGTTTGCTGGCTTCTTGGCCTCACTTCCACAGTTGAGTACAATTGGTTATCTGCTCATGACTTGTAATTGCAGCAGCTGTGCATGCATACCGCAATGTTGCTGCATGTTGCTACAGGAGGAGTTCAACCGCAAGAGGGGCTTGTTTGATGATGATCTGGCATTCATCCGGGAGGTGAAGGAGCAGGAGACTGCTGCTGCTGGCATGGACCCTGACACCGAGCTGCAGACCCTGCACAAGCGCTTCAGCAACTGGAAGCATGAGTTCAAGGTCACCCACTGTCTTCACATGACAACTAGGCATGGGTTGTGCCATCACCAGAAAGGCACTTGATGGCAAGCAGGAATAGCAGCCTTGTCTTTGGCACAACCTCCTCTTTCAATGCAGCACCTTGACAACAACCTGCATGTACCAGCCCTGCAGTCTTTTGCCAGTTGCCAGCAGAGCCATGCAGTGCTCATGGCCTGAGGCAAAAGCTGCGTCAATCATCATCATGCCAGAGTATGTGTGAGGTGTGGAGCAACATGATGTGATGTGATGTGGTGTGGCTGCAGGCGCGCATGAAGGAGACAGAAAAGGTGATGAAGCAGGTGGACAAGGAGGAGAGGCGCCGCTCCAAGCAGCAAATCCCTTCCTCTTCGCTTTTCACCAAGGCTGCCAAGGGGCCCCTTGCAGCCACCCCACCAGCCATCCCCAGGTACCATATTATCTGTTTACTCATGCCTCCCTGCATTCATGAGCATTCAGGAAGCTACCAAAAACCATTGGAGCATTGCTCAGCTGCTGTTTGGACCATGCATGATGCTCTCGTAGCACGTATCTATTGTTTGCAAGGACTGTACGGCATTTGAACATGAAGATCACAGATGCAGCTTTGTTACCTGGCTCCCTCAGAAAGCTGCTCAAGTGCCTAATACGTTTCATGTATCTATGAACTTCATGAACGTGCCATGCAAAAGCTTGCACCATGCACCTGGCTTGTTTTTACTGTAAACATTCAGAAACACAGATATGACTGTCAACAATTGCAGGTTGATCTAGAAGTCTAAAAAGGCTGCCGTCACATCTGCTCCCTTACTGATCTTGTTGTTTTCAAGCTGTGTCAACTGTGCACATGCAGACGACAAGATGCTGCTTCAGTGTCATCCACGCAGGAGTCAGACGGCAGCAAGGCATCCATTGGTGGAATGATTAGACGGCTGTCCATGACCAAGAAGTCTGGACTGACAGTATCAACGCCCCCTGTTGCCCCACGTAGGCTTTGAGTTGAGCATTGGTTTTGTTGCAACAAATCCGGCTACTACAGGCCCTATATATGGTAATGCACATTGCAAAGCAATACGTGATTGGTAACTGGAAATCGATTCTATTTGAATGGACTTGTAATGTTCACGCACAAAATTACAGGCTTTGCTCATCATTTGGTTGAACATCTGATTCAGTAGTTCCAAGCAGCACAGACTTTCTGGGCACAATCATTTGCACGCAATCATGCACGCAAAGTTCTTGGTGTCCAGCATGGACAGATTGAACAAGCTTGTTGCATGGTAGATGTAAGTGCAGGCATTGCATTACAAAACGGGTAGCCTGCAGAACTACGGTCCAACCATCCTGAAAATCTATAAGTAGACAACTGCCCAATGGCATCTCGGACTTCTGTGAAAACTTACAAGAGTAAACAATCCTAAGGAATGTGTGCAAAACAACAGACCAACAAATCATCCTAATTAGTGTAGTACAAAAGCTTCAAACGTTTGTGGATGTACAAACATCCACCTTAGAAGATACACTATGGCTAGCCTATAACTCAGTTCTTGAGTACAAAATGATAGCCAAGCTATCAGTCTTAGTACAAAATTGTGCAAGAATTCTTGCATAGCTAGCAGTAGCACCTAAAGCACCGCAGCAGTACAGAAAAACACAATGAAATATGCATCAGGATGGCATGATGCATTACTTGCACCATCCCACAAAAACTGTTGCCTAGATTGGGCAACATCAGAAACTTGGTCAAAAAAGCTGCTAAGCAGCCAGCACGTTGTCGCTTTCAGAAGCTGCTTGTTTAAGCCAGCCGCTTAGAACCCAAAAATGCCAAATCTGCTGTTGCTACGCTTCTCCTCCTGGAGCTTATTGTTGGTGAAAAAGCTGACCTGCATTCCCCACAAACAGTGTCAATAAAGGATGGCGAAGTGCACCACAGCTTATGCCAAAAATACACAGACAAAGACAAATTGTTCAGTCAGGCCACAGGGGGACTGAGATGCCTCACCTGTTCCAGAGCACTACGGGCGCTGTTTCTGACTTGCTTGGCAGCATTTCGGCTGCCTGAAGTCAGATCCTGACTCAAGCCGTTTGGGAAAGCTGTTTCGGAGACATCAGGGGGGCAGTCTGGCCTGACAAACTTTGGAGCGGGCGTGACTTCGGGTCCCTGAAGCGCTGGGTTGAACGCAAAATTGTGGGTGCGGCACACTGCACGATGCAAAGGGCCGAATGACTGGGGAGCCTTGTTGGTTTTGACCGTGGTCTGCTTGAAGATCCTAGGGGCTGACCAGCCCGCTGAAACTTGCTGTGCGACCATCACTGCAGATCAGTACATAAGAGTAAGGTCATTAGTACAAAGCAGACGATACTTGGGCAACACAACAAGACAAAAGGCTGCCACAGGGGTGGTGAAACGCGGGTGACGAGGACCGCCGAGATGGCTTGTGTCGCACCTGAAGACATTGTGGTGGATGTATAACTAAAGGTTGGCGAACGTAGAATTCAACGTTTGGGCAAAGCGTAGACTGGTGGCAACGACAGAGTGAAGACAAGTATGAGGACCGGCAACAGGCTGCTGATTGGCAACCCTCGCTGTCAAAAATGTTGATGGCATCAAAAGGACACATTTACACACACGTGACTCAAATTTGGTACATTGACCTTAACCGGCCCAACAAATGTCACGATGATCAGGGCACACGTGGTAACGTGAATTGAAACGTGCTGACTCGGAGTATCATGTGCCCCAGCGACCCCTTCAGCTTCAGACAGCTGATGCTGATACCTGAGGCTTCTGATAGCAACCTGCCCCTTCCAACAGCCTCGGGACGGCAAACCAAATCAAGCTGCCCAGAGAACCTGTCACAGGTATGTAGAATTGCACAGGCATGTAATATTAACAATTAATTGCACAGATCCAGTTGATTCGAAACTGCTGAAATCTAGTTTGATGCTAGTTTGATGCCTTGATGCTGTAGCTAGAGCTCGAGCTAGAACTAAGCGCTGTAGGCCAAATAGATCTACCATGATGAGCCATCATTCCAACATCATCACTAGTTACAGTTACACACTTGCAGGCACCGTGTATGCGCCAATGCACAGCAGACTGACAATAATGTAGTGATGATTTCAATGCTTTCCAGCTCATTATGAGCCAGGTAAGTGCAAGACAACGGTTGTCTGTCCAGAGCGGCCTGTGTTGTGCATCCCTGCCTACCAGTGTGACAATTTTGACAGTCACGTGATGCAACATCATCCAAACTATACATAGGGAAGCCCCCTGACTTACCAAACCAAAGTTTCTTAGACAATCTATCATGAGGCATGCTGAAAACATGACCTAGTCATTTGATTTTTTTGCTTTGCAGCTGAGACTCCACAGAAAGAGTGTTGCACCTATTCATGACGCCAACATTGCGGACATGTTCATGCAGACTCAGGGTGTTGAGACACCAAATATGTTGCTGATCTAGAGATCAGTTGCACCCTACACGTGTTGTGGCACTCTGCACGTGTTGTGGATGGCCTTCTGTCACACTTCTCTATCCTCCTGAAGTGTTGCATGTGACATTTGGCTTGCAACAATGTTGCGATGTCGCAGGACATGTTTGCCACTAGCGTGATGCCTGCGATTGTTTCAAATAGTATTTGACAAACACCTCTCAAAGAACAGAAGGCAATGATCAAGTCGAAACTCAAGTCGGGGCAAAGTGTGTTGAATAGCTGTGGACATAAGACTCAGTCAGGCCCCAGCACATACTCCTGGCAATTTGCGCAGTTGGCCAACACAGCTTGACATAGCACCATGACACAGTGCAAGAGAAAGCAGCGTATGGGCGTCAAGAAAGGGAATCAACAAATGTTCCCTCTGAATAGTTGCAAAATGAGCACCTTGTCAGTGTTGTTCAGCAGTCTTCTGGACATTCTGGGGCGAAATGCAACTGACCAAGGTCTACAGTATGTTGAGCAACCTACATGGGCATTCAATGAATATCGTGAGAAACTTTGCAGAGCCATTTGATTGCTGCCTAAAGGCAGCTGTGGACTTAGAAGTAGTGCAGGCTGTCACTCGGTACCAAAGGCAGAAAAGATACATTGCGCTGTATGTAAATGCAGCTTTGCAGTGTCATGACTTTGCGTTGATGATCCCGTGCCAGCTGATGCGCAAGATGCACAGCTGCTCAGTCTGCGTGCTGGATTCCTGTCAAAACATCAAATCAGACATGCTCAGCATGCTCAGCATGGCTTGCATGAAAGTGTGAACGTCGTCAGGTCAGGGCCATCCTTGCCATGGGCTCCGACCTTGCAAGCCTTGCAGATTCGAGCAGAATGGAATTTCCTGCAGCAGACGCGACATTGCCTGCTGTCTCCGAGAACGATACTTCCAGCCATGGACCAACCGATGGCGGCACACAGAGGCAGAGTCCCGTTTGGAAACCAATTGTTATGCAGGCTAAGCATCAAACGCCGTGCAGTTATTGTCATCTACCTATCAGTCCAGGAAACGCCATTTATCCCTGGGTGCGTCTTCTTGTTGTCAAGACAGTCACTCAGGGCAGCCTTGAACCTTTACCTGCTTTCAGGGAGACTATACAGGCTACATGCATTTGAGCTGCGCATTGAAAGAGGCTGATGGACAAGGTGTAGAACTGCTGCCTCCGGTGGGTACAGCAGAATGTGTGTCAGTGAGGCACTGTAATACATTGTCCCTTTCGTGACATCCTGAACACCTGCTGATAGCATTGCAGAAATTGTCTCAGACCTCATGATTTTTTCCTTGAAATGTTGCCCTGTTTACACGTGAAAAAGCTGTGACTTCATACAGGTTTGCAAGCACTGGAGCAGGCGTGGCTACTGCCTGTACAAGGAGAAGTGTTTTTACAGGCACCCGCCTGATGCTCTGCCACAAACAGCAATTGTCACCGATGCCAGGTCAGCTGTGAATCTGTACTCACTACTGGTGCCACGTCATCATCAGCACATTTGTACCCTGACTCTGCAAAATTTAGCTACAAAGATTGTGACATGCACACTGTTTGCTCATGCAGCAATCACAATGCCACCACCAATCAGGCGCAGCGTATCAGCAACAGAGGTGTGGGCAGGAGAAACCTGGTCAGAAATGCATTCCGAGCAGGTGTCTTTCGAAGGCAGGTGGCACATGCACAATCTGACTGCATTTTTCTGACATGCTGGCCGTTTTTGATCACCCTGCTAGCACCAGAAGCTGAGTCTGTCATATCAGCTCTGTGCTTTGCAATGCAGCACAGTTTGGAGACAACTGAGCTCGCAACCTTGCTCTGAGACCTGTAGCATGCTACTGCTGTGCCATGAAACAGGACTCATGCTTAAATCAGCAACTCTTCAGGTTTCTGATGGACACATTTGGACAAGAGCAACTGAAGAAAGGGAGTGGTGTTCTTGACATTGCTGGAGGCAAGGGGGAGCTCAGCTTTGAGCTGCTCAATTTGAATGGGGTTCAATCCACTGTAGTGGAGCCACGCGCACTGCAGCTGTGGAGACAGCACAAATGGATGCTGGTGACTTCTCACTCTCTGTCCATTTGAGCTCAGCTGAACTCAGATCACCTACCTGACAAGTAGACATCTTTGTAACCTTGTCAGTAGGCACAGCTATCACTGACACTGTTGAGACCATTACGGAGACTGCTAAGACTATTACTGAGACACTGCTTCTGACATGTGTTTGCTGCTCGGCTGCAGAAAGGCTACTACCACAGGAATGTCAACTTTCAATCGTATGTGGACCATGCCCACGGCAAGTTTGTATCAGGCGAGAGGCTTTGCGTTGATCCCCCTCATCTGCGCATGGTGTTTGATGAAGCTGTCATCAACAGCCTCTTGACAGCAAGCCCAGACCAGGGCTTGCAATCACCCTCAGCTGGCCAACCCATCCATCAAACTACTGCCCATGCAGCAGGTTCGTCTGCTGAGAGCAGCCCACTGCAGGCAGGACCAGACTCTGGCAATGATTTGAAAGCAGTGGTTGGTGGTGGTGCACAGCAGATATCTGATAGAGTATCTGATGATCAGGCTGTGCACTCACTCGACGCATCACTTGATTCACACACTCCTGCGCAGCTAGCCAAAGGGCACGAAGAGTGGCGGGCGGTCCTGCAGCAGTCAATGCAGTTGGCGAAGGATAGCAGGTGGACTCACAAGGGACTGCAGGTGAGTTTCATTAGCTGTCTCAAGCTGTTGCCAGCACCGTGTGTACATGCCCTGTGGGATATGTTGTGTTTCATTGCTGCACTTCTGCATGAGCAGCACTTGAAAAAGCAAGTATACTCTGCAGTAAGTTGATAACTTTGCCTTTGTGCACTGGCTTGTCTCATGCAAGGCATGCCTGCTCTGCTCAACACTCTTTTGTCATGACGATGGAAAGTGTCTTCATTTCTGAACTAGGCTTGATCAACCTAAAAACGTGCCGCTGTCATCAGTTGGTCCTGTTCTTCCAACACCATCAGCTTCTGTTTCATGTCATCAGCTGAATCCACCATTCATGGATTGTAAAGTGTTTCTTGTCTTCTTGCGCATTTTGTGCCGCAAATTGCAACGCTGTGACTCTGATTTGGTGGGTTGCAGCATGAGGATGGTCTTCTTCTGCATTTTGTGCCGCGTATTGCATTGCTGTGACTCTGATATGGTGCATTGCAGCATGAGGATGGTCAGGCTTGGGCTGAGGCCGAGACTGGACAGACTCTACCAGAGGCCCAACAACGAGAGTTGCAAGAGGCTACTGCCAGCTGTACCATCTCAGAAAGCGGCGTTGCAGAAAGCAGTGAAGCAGATGACGCTGCAGGAGCCACTGATATTACCGACTTGGACTTGGCAAGGAGAATCATTCAAGAGTGCTCAGTCATTGTGGGGATACATCCTGACCAGGTGCACCCTCTGTCACCACCTGTGTCAGCTGCTGCTGCTGCTGCTGCTGCTGTAGGCACTGCTGGTCACTGAGGACCTCCAGCTTGATCTTTGCTGCTTACAGCCATCGCAAGAAATTTGCACTGCCTAGCAATGCCTTTGTAACAGCTAGCTAGGTTTGCGGTTGGGGTGTGACTGTTCCTGAACAGCAATTTGTGTTTGCAGGCAGCTGAGCCAATCATCAATTTTGCGCAAAGGACCAGACGCCCTTTTGCTATGGTGCCATGCTGCGTTTACCCAATGGAGTTCCCACGACGACGGTTGCCAGATGGTACCCATGTCCGAAAGTATGAGCAATTGATACAGTATCTGCAATCTAGAGACCCGGAGCATATTGAAGTTGCCACCTTGCCGTTTGAAGGGAGGAACCAGGTCGTTTATTGCACAGGCTGGTCAGGAAACTAATGCACTGTGCGGTCTGCAATGTTGGCATGTTGCATACAACAATGATAGGCATAGACACGTTCAGCTCACAGCATGGAGCTGCAGCAATGCAAGGTATACAACTCACATATGTGATGTGTCCTACGTTATAGACCTCAGGCAGGCATGGCCCTGCAGCCAATCTGGCACATCTGAACATTGCATCTCACAGGCTAAGGTTTGGTGGTGGCATACAACATCAGAACATTGCTTGTGATATGGCATCAATGCTCAAGCAACAAACACATCTGATTTGAGCCAAACGCAGATTAAGTATGAGTTTAACAATAATTGTATACAAAGCAGCTTGAACAGGCCGCAAATACATACTGTACAAGTAGTTGTCTGACACAAGATGCATAGAATTGCATGGCCCAGAATCAAACAGATTTGACTAAGGCTCCTGGACCTGCCAGCCTAGCACTACAGGTTCATCCCTAGCGCATCTGCAACTGCACGAAGAGATGCCTGGCTGCTGCTGACTTGCTGATACGCCTCATGCAACACCTTGCGGTCTTCGTATCCCAGAAATCCACGCAAGCCTGAATAGACCAACTCCATCTCAGGGGAGCGAGGCGGAAGCGGGAAAGTGTCAACCACCGCAGCTAAGTGACGCATCTGTTCAAGGGCAACATCTGCTTTCGCTGGAGGCTCCGCCTACATTTTCAAACAGCACATGTTGTCATGGATACCTGTGAAGCATGGAATCAGCGTAACACTGCACAAGCTTGCATGTGCACATGTCCCTGAGGCATTGCTATGACAAAGATCTGCAACAGCAAGATGTCGATAGCAGAATGAAGCTAGCACCATTAAGCTACGAGCTGTGGCAGCAACAGCACTTAAATATGAGCTCAATGAACTTCTTCTTGAGAAGGTATGTCACCTGCTTCACAGCAGCCACTGCATCCAGAAGCTTGGCCCTGGTATGAGCAGCCACAGCAGCATGCACAATGCGCTCAACTTCTGGCTGCTCTAACTTGAACAGCTCAGCAAGGCTCCTGAGGAACATCTGGGCCAGCCTACTAGTCACATCTGGGGAATGACCAACAGTAGAAACTGCTGCCTGCTTTTCAGCCCAACTGGATGCAAGCTCTTGCCATGCTTCTGTTACTTTGCCAGCTGCAGACAACGAGCACGCTTCCAAGGCAACAGCAGTTGCATCTCTGAACAGGCGCTGCCTGATGTTGATGCTGAAGTCTGTCCTGGGAGGCGCTATGCGCACAGCTGGGTCAGCAGATGCAGCCACCCCCACTTGGAAGACAGCAAGGTCTACCAACTGCGTAGCCTTTGGGTCCAGCCCACGCATGACCCTGGCATTCACAATCCTGGTCAGCAGTGTGGTCACATCCTTAGCCATCTCTTGCGCCTGATGTGACTCCAGAGGTCCAGTTTGTTGCTGAATTTGCTGCAAACTGGTGCCTGCATCATGCCACCAGTTTGTGTGGCTGGTATGGCCTCTGCTACTGGTGCTGCTGTGTGGGCCTATGCCATCATCACTTCCAGAGCTTGAGGCTGATGAGCCAGATGAGATGCGCTGCTGATCCTGTTCCTGAGTGCTGGTACCCTGCTCAGTATGTAGCCGGCTGGCCTCCATCATGGACTCCAGCGTCTGTCTCTCAAGCTCCAGGAACTTGTTGTCAATCTCTTCCTCTGACTGGTAGTCCTGGCTAGTTAGCACGGCAGGGTCATACCCAGGGGAAGGTCTAAGTCTGTCTCTATGTTGAGAGTCTTGGTCTGACTGCGAGGCTGCAAAGGTCCCTACAAAGCAGTTGCAGCTGCTGACCATACCTGGCTGAGTGCGGTTGTAGCCATGCACAAAGCGTCAATTCGTGCACAAGGCATGCAACAATCTTTGTTGTGCACAAACCATACAACAATCTTTGTTGGACATGCAAGACAAACAAGTGGCCCGCTAACAATGACAATGTGAGCCTGCAAAGCGCAACAGCATGCCTATGGCCTGAGGACACTACAGAGGACAGCAAAGCATGCATCAACTAGAGTGCAGCAAACATAGCCTTACATCAATATTCTGATGTAAGGCAGATGTTCCCAGTTTCTTGCATTCCTTGCATTTCTGGCATACAAGAGTGAGTGATGATCATAGTTGAGCTGTACTGAATACCTGAAGGGCCTGGCTGAGTGTCATCCTTGGAAACCATTCCAGCAGGGTCCACTGAAAAGGGCTTCTGAGACAGGCGTTTCAAACTACCTGACTGATGCAACAAAGCAATAAGCTCTGTCTGTTTTGCACCTGCAGTGATGCCAAATTGGATCAGCAGAGGGTGCAGACTGGATGACAGCCTTCTAGGCATAATTGTGCTGGATGCTAGGAAATTTGTGATAGGAAGTCAGAACAAATCAACTTCTCGAATAACATCACCTTGGGCATGCTTCAACAAGTCAACCTGACAAAGTTGCAGCTGTGCTCCTCACCTATGAGCTTGTTCAGCTTTTCTGCAAGTGTAAAATTCAATGCTGCTCGGTCTTTGCTTTTCTGTAGAGCTGTTGTGACAATTGTCTTTTCCTGCACACCACACCTGCTGTCCAGCAAAGCACGCAGAACTTGATTGCAACCTTGTGCCAACATCAACTGCAGAATTTTTTGACACTTAATGAATCATGCCCAATGTGATCATAGATAGTACAAACCTGCAGGAGCTCTCTGGCAGCAGCTTCATCTTGCTGCCTCATGGCACGCAGGGCACCTGCCTGCAAGTTTTCAATGGCTTCGGCCAAACGTTGGCTTTTTGTGGCCATGTGTTCAGCTTTGAGTGTTGCTGCTTTGCGCTCATCTTCAAGCTCTTGCAAGTGTGCCTTGAGAGCGTTTGCAGCCTTGTCAGCTGACTGATCTGTCTCAGCTGCAACAGAGAGTGACCAATAAGTAGCAGCGCTCTTAGTTTGTCCACTTCAAGACACATTGCAGCTCCCTCACCTCCACCGCTCAAGTACAGCATACTCCTGTTTGACAGCACTGCATAGCAAGCCCGACGGTAGTCATGTTGCTGCCGTCTTCGTAGCGGACGAGGTCTTGCACACATCAGCATTGGCTGCACTGACTTGAAAGAATGTATGCATCGCGAAAATTGGCCAGACCGCAGAGACCCTTTGCCTACGCTGTCAACCTGAGCTGCAAAAGCCATGTGAACGCAGCGAAAGCGAGGTAGCCCAAAGCAACGGCAACGAGCTTTTCCTCGCTGCTGCAATGCGAAAAGGACTGCTCCAGATTTATCCTGAATGGTACGTCGTGGTCCGGACTTTTTAGTGAGTTCCCAGCGCGATGTTGACGCGGATGGTCTCGGAGCACAACACAATTTGCCTTTCCTGTCAAATCATGAGACTATGATCATCAGACAATGACTGGGAGAGCAAAGCACACTACAGCACTACAGTTCAAAGCGCTCGTCGGTAAAGCATCAATGAGTCACAGGTGCAATGCTTAATGAAGGAGCGTGCTGTTACGTATACCGCGACGCCACATGCTCTACTCTAAAGTATCATTTCAAGGTTCAAAAGCCAGACCACCAATGGACTGGACATCATATGTTGTCTTTGTGCAAACGACTTTTTGAGGTGACTGCCTACCTAGCATGTTGGATTGGTCAATAGCCAAAAGAGCGGCTGTCGAAAATGGAGTCTAACGGAAAAGCCTTAAGGTGGCTGTACTGCTGACGTATGTGACTGTGTCCGGAGCAGTCAAACAAAAAGTGATGCTTGTCTTCAGCCGAGCCAGGCATGCACACAAGACAGATCCTGTCTTCCCTGCTGCAATGTTTGGCAACCTTGCCAAAAGCGGCCTGTAGGCCATGGCAACCACATCTGGACCTACTGAGTCTGTGTTGTGTATATATAGCATTTGGCTATAGAACACTGGTAGCTAACTGGTAATGAATGATGGTTTTGTAAATAGTCCAGTACAGTTGCAAGCTGCTATACAGTCTGTTCAAAAAGAAAGTCTCATGAGTCTCTGATCAGGCAGACGTTGACTACTCCAGACACCACCAGATGACACAGTCCTTGCGCAACTACAAGCTCTCAAGGGCCCACTGATCCCTGGATTGTGCATTATTGAGTTGTTACGCCCGCCCTTCCACGGCAAAGCTCAACAATCGCAAAGCACATCTCCGCTCTTGCATTTGCCTATCAATGCATACTGAAATAGTTGAAGTGCTCACCAGCAAGCGCACACCAGAGGGGAGACAGATGAGCCTGCAGGTTGAGCATGGCAGTCTGCATCATGGTGCCCAGCATGGTGGGAGTGCAGCCCAGCAGGAAAGGCTGCTGAGTGTGTTGGCGCACGCCTGCCTTGGTGTATGTCGGGAAGATGTTGATGGAGTAGCGCGCTGCAACCCCTGTGCTGTCTTGATCTGTTTCATGTAAGTTGCAGGGCGCTGAGCAGTGCAGCAAGCAAAGGACGCTGCAATTTCAGGCAATGTCAGAGGCAGACCAGCACAGCTTGCAGCGCCAAGTAGTGCAAGAAGCAGACAACAAATGCTCCAAGCAATAGTGTTTGCGTATCAGGGGTTATTGCAATCTGTGGCCTAATGACCAAATTGGTGACCCCACACTTACAAACCTTGGCTCTGACATAGCAAGATGACATTGATGTCCAGTTGTTTTGCCACAGGAAATCACCGACAAAGTTGCAGTTAGTGATGTGGTCTGGCAAGGGGCAAGCCAAGAGGTCCACCAGGCTGGGGTCCCTGCCGGGGCTGCCTGGGAGCCGCACCTTGAAGGCTGTCGTGTGCATTTGCCATGTCAGCATGTACCTTGCCCGGCCTGCAGCATACAAACAACATGGCAAGTTTGTTGATTGGTTGACCAATTTCTTGCCTTCCACTGGGGTCAAGTACACACAGTAATACTGCAAGTGCACGAGGGTGAGAGCAAGAGCAAAACTACAGTTGCCATGACAGCCACATGCATGCACCATTCAGAAAGAGCTTTGTTACTTGCAGGTATCTGCAGCTTTTGAAAGGCAACCATCTACTGGGAGCAGATTGCCTGCTACTGAAGCGCTCTAGCAATTGATGTCAGCTGTGGCATGAGACAAACATGCAAGACTTACATCTTCATCACATCTATGCATCACACGGCTGGTATAGAATGTCTCTGCCTAGCATTGAATGGAAGTTGTTTCAAAAAGGCAAGTTTTTTGCCACATGTGTTTTCTGGCAGCTGGAGCAAAGCACACCTGAGGATAGGATCCTCAGCATGAAAGCCTGATTCCCCATACTGATGGAAACTCAACCCTTGTGTGCATGGCACGCTGCAACCAAGAGGCTCCACCAGCAAAGGCCTCTACATCCAGCTCTTCCTCTTTGGGGTTCCCCCTCTGCTGGTGCAACCCTATTTGGCATTTTTTGCAATGCCACCTGTAGCACGTTGAAAGCAGCATCCGCAACAGCAAACCCAGCTTTACTGCTTACAGAGCTGATGTGAACATGAGTGTGGTGGTGTCAATCTGAGACAAATAGGCATAAAGTGGCGACAGCCTTAGACAAAGCAACATCAACATTGTGACTCATGCAACATCAGCATCAGCAGAAACTTTGACATCACAGCTACA
>JAABUK010000917.1_pt1 | contig 59056 bp, 96 predicted proteins | sample 5559141 | NCBI WGS metagenome assembly JAABUK01 (sample SAMN10711869, study PRJNA513367) | rock metagenome | isolation source: Antarctica rocks | place: Antarctica: Victoria Land, Pudding Butte nord | collected 2016-01-03
TCCACATCCCCTTTGTTCTATCTCCAAGCTTGCCTATTGCATCATAATGCTGCAAAACATGTCCTGGATCAGTCATTGGCTCGAGTACAGCATGTCTACATTGCTGCATCGAGCATTCACCTTGCATATCTCAGCAGCTGACTGGCACATGTCAACCAGTATCCTCCCAGAAACATAGGCCTTGACACTTTCATCAGCTGAAGACTTCCAGATGAGCTGCAGCAGCACACCTGGCTTGACAGTGAAAGTCACAATCAAGGCTGAATAAGTGTGGTTCCCCACCTTGACAGACGAGCTTGCCAGCACATAGAAGTCTAAGGGTGCAGGTCTGCTGTTGTCCAAGTACTTTTCTTTGAGCTTGATACAAAAGGCTCTAAGCCGTAGAACCAGTTCGTTGACCGGGTTATGCATCAAGCTTGGCTCGTGCTTCCTGGCAACCTGTCCCGCCAGATACCGTTTTGTAAGACCTTCAGTCGACAGCCAAAGGGAGCATAGAGGGTTATCGGCGCTGCTCAGAGTTGACGTGTCAAGGACACCGCGTTCTAGCATTTCACCGTGCAATCTCATTTCGAGGTCAATAGCCTCAGGAAGAACTTGCAAAACCTCAGGCCGCAGTGAAGTAAGCGCCCCACGAGGAACGGAGTATCCTGTCTGATCACTGTTGGCATGCAATTTTTGACTTCGTTGGTGAGAGCGTTGTGTGTGCACAAGACCAGCTGCGAACTCTTGCATTCGCGAGGGTACTCCCGTCAGCGGTTGCGCGGTCGTGCTATTGCAGAAGTCCTCTCGACGGAACGCCTTGTTCCTTTTCGCGACAAAATTGCTCTGACCACATTGGAAGGGAACTCCCCTCAGACCAGCTAGCAGCAACATGCTTACGGTAGACCAGGCCCGTCAGGAGGTTGTCCTGCCAATACTTGCCGTGTGCAAGTCTGCGTCTTGGACCAGGCTCGGGCTATTAGTCACCAAACTACTTACACACACACACACACAGTTATCTTGCATCCTGTCCCTGGCCAAAAGCACAAAGAGAGATCAAAGATTCAACACACACATTCAAACATGAGTACCCTAGTTCGAAAAAGATTGCACGGACGGCGTTATTAGCCATCGAAAGCCGTGGTGTATACAGGTTCGCACTCAAAATGTCTGGACACTCACCTGCGTCGAGGCGTCTGCCTTCCACAGCTTTGCAAGCTATTGCAAAAGCATGCATCCTATCTGCTCGAGTGTGCCCAGCAATGAGCAGCTGCAGTGTATACTAGCAAACTCTTTGCTGCTGCTACCGAGGCTATGACAACTTTTTTTGGTGTGCCCCATAACTCTGATATGCCAGTATACTGCACATGTGGTCCTGCATGATGCCATCATGGATGTGCAAATTTTGCTGCTGGCACAGTCTCAATGTGAAACAGTGTTTCGAATGTGTGAACAATCTGTCAGGTTGGCATCAAAAGCTAGACAAAAACCTTCTTCATGAAATCCTGGAAGCGGTTGGCATAAGCCCTAGGGTTGACTGCTGAAATGGTGCTTCCATCATGGCTGAGAGACTTAAAACTATGCTCAAATCGCTTGGACATATTGTACTCCTGCAGCAAACCACAGCTGTTGCAGCCTGTCCAACATTGCCAGCCCATTGTGCAATTACAGTTGTGAATACAGGGCCTTTCATGCATGCATACAAGCCTGCATGTATACTGTCAGGCTAATGGCAGCTTACCTGCAGTATATCAATGATACCAAAATACAGCACAACATCTTCAGAGCTTGTGTGTGCATTGTCCCCTGCCTCTTCTGAGGCAATGGGAACTGCTGTGGCGGCCATGTTCAGACCCAGATGAACCCTTGTGTGACCTAAGTGGTGAGTCAACTCATCTGTGCCACCATGTGCAAAAGCTGCTGGCCTGTAGTACACGCACAGTGTCAAAGCACCTTCGGTGTCTGTCCTCACCTCCAGATGCATGATGCCACAGCCTGTAGTACAGTCTAGAGTACAGAGCTACTCTGTTGACAGCACTGCTCTGTGTGCCGCCAACAGTCCTTGTCAATATCACACCATCACTGCTCTTTCCGTGCAGAAGCATTTCTGACATGGTGTACTCATTGCAAGGTGTGATGCAATGTGTTTCCAACCAGCAGGTGGACTGGAAAGCAGGCAGATGCAAACTCACAGTGACATTGACAAAGTATAGCAATATCTCTATGGTCCAGGCATTTTCCCAAGCTCTGCAGATTAGAGTATTTTTGAGAAAGTGCATCTGAGATCCAAATCTATCAAGAAAAGCATAGCATGGGGGCAGCAGACATCACCTCATTGTGTCAGTGCGCTTGGGGCGTGTGGCAAGAACCATGGTGGGGGACCGCCAGCTGCGCGTGTCACGGCTCAGCATCTTACACTGAGCCAGCTTTATCAGATCTTGCAGTCGCTGCTCATCCACCTGCACACACACACTGCTCAGACAATGTGGCAGGACCTTATCTGCAGCACCTGGGACATCCCCCTGGATATGAATTGCTTAACAGTAGTCCCCATGCCTCATTGTGAGCCAGAGTGCATACACAGTTTTGCTTTTGAAACCGCTGATGTTATTGTTATTGAGTTGATTCTGGGTTCAGTTTATGCTGTGAAATAGGGTTCGCTGAGGCCTTTGTGTCCCAAAGAGCTTCTATGTCTTTGCATGCATAACCACAGATGACAACACGCATTTTAAATCCAAGCAGTGGGGTAGTGTCAACATTAGCTGACAACAAGAAGAGTAAGCTGCAGACAGAATCGTGGTGTTAGGATACAGCTTAGATCAGACACAGAGCCTCAATGCTTCACACTGGAAGTGCAAGTCAACAATCACCTGGCGGCCTAGTTTTGCAATGACCTGGTTCTGCAAGGCGGCGAGGTCTCTGCCCCGTCCTCGGTGTTTGACAAGGCCGTGAGGACCAGCTGTGAGAGTTGCATCAGCATCTGCATCAGATCTGGCAGGCTGTGCGTCACTGTACCTGCAAGGCAGAACAGCCCAGTTGGTTACTTCCCCTTATTCTTGATGACTCCACAAAGCAGTCACTGGCTCTGGACAGACAGTTGCAACAATGACTGTCTTTCCAGTAGTGCCTTGTAGGACAGCTGTCTTGGTAATTTGCCCCTTGAGTTTGATGACACCACAAAGCAGTTACTGGCTGCTGCGACAAGCAGCACACAGAATGCATGCCACTGAGCAGACAGTTTGCATTGACTGTCTGCCAAGGACTGCAGGCAGAGCTTGTGGGAACAACGCATGTGCTTTCCTGCTCTATATGTCAACTGAGTTGTGACACTGCTGAGCAGACAATTGTGACCAAATCCTGCTGACTTCACCAACATGATGCAGCAATAATTGAGCAGCACCCAAGGCGGGCGCAGTATGGTGCAATGTGTGGCAGATTCATCACTGAGTGGCCTTCACTGTGACTTGCCAGTGCAATGATGCTGTGATTTGACTGATTATGTCGTGTCAAATGTCACACAGCACTGCACGCTATGAAGTGAGCAGGCAAGTCTCCATGCGTGTCCATCAGCTTGACCACACAAATTGACTCATGGCCTGATTGTCAGCTACAACAGCATAGGTGCTACTAGCAGTCAGCACAGGCTGGCAAAGCTAAAACAGCTGGCAATGTAATATGACCTTGTGACTTGTGGGTTCAATGATGCTGTAATTTGACTCGGTCTGTACCTAGGATCAGCAGTCTGCAGTGCATCTGGAGGCTGTGCAGGGCCTCCTGCTGCATCACTGGCTTGCAGCCCTCCTCGCTGGTCAATCTGCTCAGCAGCTTGTGGCTCCTGCCTGTCTGGAAGTCCCACATTGCTCATAGTGGGTTCAAGTCCTACAAGAGATACAACTGTAATGATCAACATAACCAGGCAGACTATCAGATCAAAGACTGAGCTGTGTTACTGGAATGGCTATGGCTTGTGTGGGTGATGACTAATTTCAGTGGATGCAGTCCATGTGCCACTTCTTACTCCCTGTAACTGACAGTACAATTGTAGGGTACCAGAATACAACAGGGACCCAGCAACCCTGGGGGCATGTTACATCCAGCCATCAAGCAGGTTGCCCCTGCTGTTACAGTCACAAGGTACACTGCATATCACAGCAACACACCTTGGGAGTCAGCATAGCCATCTCTGTGCTCCTCACAAATGGTGGGCTGACTAGAGAAAGCAGGTCCCGCCTGCTGTGCCTGGCTGGCTTCAGGCACTTGCATGACGTCGTCATAGGGGAAAGGTCCGCCCCGCCTGCCCTCAGTAGACAGCCGTGAGCCACGTGGGGTTGTGCCCTCACCTGCATTGTGACAATCACATATGGTGCACTGCACACCTTGGTAAGCAGAAGACGGCATGGTTGTACAGTGACCAATGTCTGCTGAGAGACGCACTGGCTTGGATCCAGCACTCAACAGCTGTTGGTCCCAAGGTATGCCACCTGCAATGCTACAACCTGTGAGCTGAATTTGGCTGGAGTGCTCAACCTGGGAGCATTTCTTGAGTGAGAATACAATGTTGCCACCTCCAGCTTCCTTAGCAATATTTGATAGCATTTGGTTTGAAAAAACCATGCCTGCTTCGTAGCCAGGTACCATTAGGGTGTGACAGTGCAAGCGATGCATTGTCTGACCCAGTTGGACAAGTTGCAGCGCAGTTCCAATGCTCACCGCTCCTGTCTCTGAGGCGGTCATCTTGGCAAACCATTTGTGAGGACCGTCAATGGCCAGCAATCTTTTGTGGTGTAAGAGTGCAAGGGATGCATATGTTGGCCCAAAGGAGAACTGCAGCACAAGTCCAATGCTTACCGCTCCTGTCTCTGAGACGGCCACTAGAAGTGCTTCCCAGCCTGGAGGGTCGCGCAGGGCGGGGGTCCACGCTCCTGTGGGGTATGATGCTGTCTATGCTGAAGGTGCGTCTGGACCCTCCGGGGTTGTCTTGAGACATGGGCGTGAAGTCGGTGTCATCCTCTCCTTCGTCTTCCTGCAGGTCATGTGTGCCACATGCACAAAACAAGCAAGATCCAAAGTAGCTTGCATAGAAGAAGCTTCAAAAGAGCAAGGTGGTGTCAGTCATGCAGTTACGTCTGTCCAGATTCTGTCGACATTCACGAGCATCACTTGCTGATGTAGTCAGGTCAAACAGCTGCTGACATACCTCTAGCAACCTGAGGCGCAGTAGCGGTTGTGGTGCAAGCAGCATCAATATTTGGCTCTGCATACCTCGTTGCAGAGCAATGCATAATGTGCTGTCACAGGCAGGGGTTCACCTTGTCAGTGACTTGGGGTGATGAAGCATAGCCTGGGGAGCGGTAGTGCACCCCCAACAGCAAGCTGTAATCCATGACCCGCAGCTCCTCCATCAGGGCACAGTCTGCTGCCAGCTGCTTCATCAACCTAGAAAACAAGAGAGACAAGCATCGCACATGTTTGTCTACAGTTGATCAACGTGTCACATGTTCTGCTGCTAATGCGTCTCATGAGGGCAGCTGGCACTGCCTGTATCAAAAAGTGAGTGTCCCTAGCATTTATTACGCATATCTGAGTGTTTCTGACCTGTGATCATTGTGCATGGGACACGGCATTACCTTGGTGCAAGGTCTGATAAGTGATAAGTGCCATGGCTCAACAGATACCTGACTTAGCATACACGTCATCACTGAGGACTGGGCAAGCATGTTGTTGCCATGGTTGTTGTAGCACACTACTCAGTAAAAGAGTGTACCTCTCATGCCAGCCTTCCTCCAGCTTGAGGCTGATGTCAAGGTCCAGGTCCTTCAGAATTGTGTTGGGAGTGGGCACCTTCCCACTGAACCTGCCTTGTGTGGAGCCCTTCAGATCATACTTGCGCTGGACGTGCAGGTCGGTCTGAAACAGGTTGTTCATGACTATGAAGCGCACCTACGACAACAGCAAACAACTGCAGATACACTGCTAGTACACTACGTCTGAGTCATGTGGACGACGTTTAGCATTGCAATAGGATTTAGTGATATTTGCCTTGTGGCATTTGTACAGCTGCAGTACAGGTCGGGTACATCACACCACAAACAAGCATCAGAAAAAGCACCTCAGCTGCTGCTGTGCTCTGTTCCCCACACACTCATGGGTAACTCAGAGAAAGCTGCATGCTGTCATGCGTAACAAGCAGGACTGACACATGCTTCTGATCAGCACAGCCCTGCATGCTGTTGGCAGTGACTGTGAGACTGAAGGTGTGTCTGTGCGTCTGTACCTTGGAGCCATTGAGAGGGACCACTCTATGCAGACCATAGAACTTGATGAGCAGGGTGTGAGGGTATCTTTCCACATGTGCATGGTACTTTGGCAGCAGCTCCAACAGCAGCTTCACCTCATTCTGAAAGCAGCAGGCACATACTTTCAGATGCACAGTCGTAGGACCCACAGCTAGCTACATTGCTTCTTGTTGCCATTAAGTTGTCACTTCACAAGGGTAATCGTGTATCAGCGTGGCATCTGTCAGTAAGATTGAAAGCAACAACATTCCCAGAAACAGTCAAACGGGCTGTGTTGAGCGTCAGCAGGTGTTGTTGCTTTCGAACATACTGACAGATGCCATGCTTAAACATAATTACCTTTGTGCGGTGACAGCTGCATGCAGTTTGCAGGTGCAGACATTACCACGCATAAGCTGTGAAAGGTGCAACGCATAAGCTGTGAGAACCCATTGCCTGCTTATTGGATGTCGAAACGTGTGTTTGCAATTGATCTCGTGACATACACGCAGCAGGTGCAAACGAGAGACAACAAAGTGCATGGTATAGCTCTAACGCTGCACCAGCCTGACCTTGCGCATGGTCTTGATGATGAAGCGGTCATCATGAGACAGGAAGAAGACACTGCCGGACTTGCCTGGGGATGGCAACTCACGCAATGCTTGGTCCCCTGCAAAATGACAACCCCTGAGTTCCTGATTTCAGACACAGGTCCAATGTCACTGTATACGCTTTGCAACTGCAGCTTCGCATGGTGTGGCCAATAGGTGCTGAACCAGGTGGCAGATTCTGAGCATGACTGGCTTGGCAAAGACCATGAAGACATACCACAGACAGACAGCATGTAGTCTCCCGCGTCAATATTGAAGACCTTTCTGAGCTGCCTGAAGGCCATGGGGCAGTAGTCCTTCCACTTGAAGTCTGCAGAGGGGTGGGGAGGGGTGGCCTTGCTGCCATCTCTTGGAAACAGCTGCTTCACCTGCAAGGATACAGACCCCGGACTGTAAGGTGTAAACTGAATGAAATGACTAGTTGAGTAGTGATGCCACCCCAAGCAGTTTCAGATCATTGCATGCAGAGGCATCTGCAGGGCAGACTCACATGGTCTCATGAGATAAGGGACCAATATAAGCTCAGTGCCCAGGTGCAAACAAATTATGCTGTGACATAGGTCGCACCGGCATAGTAGAACATTTCTAATGCTCATGCCTACATGGTACACAGGAGCACGCAAGCAGATCATGTGAAACGAAGCTTGGGAACACCAGAAGCTTCTCTACATGCAATGTCTGACAGCATCATGCTTTCTTTTCTTCCTGAAACTGCCTGCGTGCTGCGCAAATGCTGGGCTGTCTCACCTTCTCTGAAAAGACAGAGCTGGGGAGCTCCTTGAGCGCAGGGTCCCTGGCGTTGCGGCTGACGCTCCATCTGATGCCCAGCTGCAGGTTGAGCATCAGATCATACGACCTATGCCCCTTGTAGATTGTCTCTCCTGGCCTCTGCTCCCACTGTCACACACTCACAGACACCAATCAGTTCAAGAGTGCAAAAATGCCAACCCTGACCATGGCAGGTCAACATGTAACCAAATGTAAACACATGTAAGCAACAAAGAGACTCCATGGAAGAATGTCGTGGGTATAATGTACATGGCATCAAGATGCTAACTCACAAAGAAAATTGTAAACATCGTGTGAATCATAACAAGTATTTGTTGATTCATGTGATGGGTGACCTGGCATCTCATGCCTGCAGCTGAGATCCACTCATCTGCAGAACAGGCTGAAATCAAGCCATCATTTGCATATAGTTCTTGGGCTATCAGCCTTGTGCCCACTGGACTGGGCAGCATGCTAGCTGGCGAGGTCAAGAGCATATCAGCAGCATACTGCACCAATACAAGAGCCGATGCCCCCTCATGGGGTAGGGCCTTAGCCTCTGCAGGACTTGCTGGCAACCATCTGGGTATGCCTTACACAATCGGCCTGTCATGACTAAACAGGTGTAATACTGCACCATTGTCATTTCTGGGGAACACGCGTCTCACCCTCTTGGTGCGTATGCGCCTCTTCTGCCTTCGCTCCTGGCGCCGCTCAAACGGCCCAAAAACAGCATCCAGCTCCTCGGCGCTGATGGCATCTTCCCTCAGCAGCTTGTTGTTGCTGTACTCTCTGATGAACACGCTGTCGCCTCTCTCCCCTCTGCCAGTAGATGCAGTGCGGCCGCTCTCTTGCATGGGCTTGGGGTTTTGCTGGTCAGCTGATGCTGCAGTCATCAGAGTGCATGTCATTGGCATGCTACAAGCCGCCATGCACCACCCCTCTACAGTATTGCAGCGGCAGAGCAACAAAACATAGCTTGCTGATGAGTTTGATATTTGACTGTATCTCAAGGTGCCTCAAGCAAGCAAATACGCAGACAGAAAGACAGGCAGGCATAACAAACACGCAGGCAGACAAGCAGCAGAGCAAACAAATACATGCTTGAATCAGACAAACAGGCTGGAAAAGTTTTGTGTACATGCATAGGCAGGCGTAAAAGTACCTGGGCCGACCAATGAGGGCGCAGAGACTGGGGACTCTGAGTTGTCTGTCACTTGTGGCTGCTGGACCGGCTCTCCTGGCAGTGCAGGAGCGCTGGCCTGCCGCTTGGCATCTGGCTGCGCTGTGCGGTACACCTGCAATGCCACTCAGTTTATAGCGTATATGTGTAGCTGCCAGAAAGTCTCAAGCATGTAAAACAGTGTACAGACCCGACGACAGTTCTCAGCAGACAGCAGACTGGACAACACAGCATAAGTGTCAAGATTGCCCAAGTCAAGACAGTGAAGCCTGCTGCAAGTCAGCACTGCTGGTGCAGGTTTGCATTGCCCCTGTAGACAGATGAACTGCGTACCCCAATGCCGTGCTTCTTGCCAGACTGCCAGAAACCATCATATGTGGTGCCATCACGCCAAGTGAACACACCCAACCCATCTTCTTCGCCTTCAATCCATTCTCCGTCATACCGTTCACCAGATGCCCACCTGAGGGTGCCCTGGCCATGCATTCTGCCTGCCCTCCATTCACCATCATAGTCATTTTTGTTGCGCCATTTGTATCTGCCGGGACCGTCTGGTTTGCCTCCCTTCCAGAGACCCTAAATCCCAAAGCAGCAATCAACCACTGAGCGTGGGACAAAAGAAAGAGTGTGAAAGTGGCTGTAAAAGCAAGCTATGCCCTGCAGTATGTGTGTTTGCAGTGTTACATGCAATCATCAGCTTATTGGCGCAACTTTGCACGGAGTTGTATCCTTGCTTTGACACCAAAGGAAGCCATGACTGTGGTAGTTGCATGATATGAGCACCTTCTACATTTGCATATTGCAAAGACAATGCAGCCTGATACATGCAACAGTTGGCCAAAGCAGACAGCAGCTGCAGAAGTTGCCTCATAGGTGTCGCCATTGGGGAACCACTTCTTGCCCAGGCCTTGCTTCAGGTCTCGTGCCCAGCCTCCCTGGTAGCGAGTGCCATCAGGGCTTTCAAAGGTCCCAACACCATGCATGCTGCCATCAGACCATTCCCCTTTGTAGCTGGCTCCGGTCGGCCACCAGTATGTCCCAAGACCATCCTTCTTGCCATCCTGCATGATTAAGAGCACAACTTTAAGAAATGAGTCTTCGTGAAAGGCTTATGGCCTGTTTTTAAGGTCTAATGCCAGGCAGTGCTGGACAGCAAAGTAGAGATTGATCTCATTAAGCATCAGGGACACATGGGCAGCGATGCAGAGCAACTGTCAAGCAGATAAGCGGGAACAGGGCTGCTAGTGAAGGATGTGCGTACCTTCCAACCACCCTCATATGTGCTCTCATCAGCCCATACGTACTTGCCTTCCCCTTCAGGCTACACAACAACAACATCATGAAGTACATGCATACGCATCGCTTATCATAGCATCATGTGCATCAGAGCCTGCTGAAAAGCATTTGCTGCACGCATAAGAGCCTCACCAACCCTTCTTTCCATTGGCCCACATATCTGTCACCTCCAGCAAACTTTTTGTCCACTGTGGTGGGGCCATTTGTGGTTGTGCGACGAATGGACAGATGGGCAAGTGACATGGAGTCTATTTGGTGCAGGTACTACAGCCTCTGGCTGCTATGCAACGGCTGGTCAGAAGAAGATGTGCTGCTGCAGACAAGCGATAAACGGTACTTTCTGCACCGGCTGTTGTGATCTGAATGGAAGGGGTGTTGATCAGGGTCAGAATGCCTGATACCGAGTCAAAGAGGGAGACACTGATCAGACACAGTTTCGCTTCTACATACAAAGGTAACTGCATGCGACGCCTATGCCGGACGTGTGTATTCAGCAACTTGTGTGTGCCAACATGCTGATGGCGTTATGTCAGCCCAAAGGAGATCCAACCGTCTCAAGCTGCCGTGTTGATCATTGCACCCAACCTTCCGGCGATAGGACACAAATTCGCGTCACCCTTGCAAAGGATACCGATGAGCTTGGTGAAATTTTTGCATGTGGTGTCAGTGTGACGCCAAAATGACATATTGCCTGTCGATTGCGCTTGTGCCACAGCCAAATTGCAAACGTTTGACAAGGGCGGTTAGCGGGTTACGTCTGGGGTTACGTTATGAAACTCGCCAGTCGCCCCTGACTAGCCAGTCGCCCCTTGAGTCATCAAGGCCCTCAACAGCTGCAAGTAGGTAGTTGCCTCCTGAGCCTTCAGTGCGGTTGTGCCTGCCACTCGTGAGTCGCTTGCGCTCAGATGGTTGCCTGCTCGCGGCGTGTAATTCTGACATCGTGCACATCCAGCCAAAGTCGCAACGGTCGTGTAGCAGGTAGTGCAGTCGATCTGTAGCACTGACAAGCGCTCGTCGGGCCCTTTGCAGCGCCCCAGATACTGGTGGTTGAGCAAGTGTTTCCGCAGCCTTGCCAGACTATATCTCGGCAGAAAAAGGGCACAAAATCCACCTGCTGCGATGTGGCTGTTAATGCCAGCGGCAGGCTTGCTGGCAGTTATCTGCTGCTTGAACGGCTACATAGTGTACAGACGCATCTGCGACAAGACTTCGAACGCAGATCAGCAATATCAACACAGAAGCCTCAAAAGGCAGTCTTCGGACCTGGTCCATAGCATGAAGGAGTGGACAGAGTCCTCAACAGGCCAGGTGTTGGTTGCTGGGGTTGTGATTGTAGTGTGCCTGTACATAGCCTTGGACTCCAGAATGCGGGCACATCCCGAAGTGCTGTTACCGTTCCTGGTCATCTCCTTGTGCTCTATTGGAGGCTTCTTGACCTATCGGTTCCTGGCATGCGCCAAAATGCGCCAAAGCCTTGCCGATGAGCAGCTTCAGCATCAGCAGCATCAGCAGCAACAGAGAAACAAGTTTCAGGGAGACAGCGCTGCCGAGTTCACCAAACCCAAGTGGTACGACAGCTGGCAGAAGCAGTCAAACAAGATCACAACAGTGCTAGTTTTCGCCGTCGGTCTTGCCAGCTTTCAGCAATCCATCAAGTCCTTCAGCGCTGGCACACAGCTCATGCTCACTTCCTCCCTCATCATCCCATTATGCTGTTTAGCTGGCTTCATGATGTACCTCTCATCCCTGCCAGACTCAGAAGCCACATCAGCAGAACAGCTGCAGCAGAACAAGCACAAGCTGGCAGCCGGACTAGGCATGCTGCTTGCCTTCACAGCTGGCTTCCTAGGGCTCAAGTCCAACACCAGTGGGCCAGTCTTGCCTGTTGCCTGTTTTGGCCTCCCCCTCTGTTGCCTTGCGGGCTTCTGGATGTACAGATACCAGCTGTACTGCCAGCCCAAGGCCCCCCAGGGCAGCCCCACAGACACCCCACCCAGGCCAGAGCCTGATGCAGATCAGCCGACAGAAAGCCTGGCTGCTTCGCCTGACCACTATGCTAGCAGGGAGCGTCTGAGACAGAACAGTGATGTCTTCATGGCTGGCCATCAGACAGGAGCTAGATCACCCTATGCTACACGTCACTCTCAGGCAAGCTGCTATCCTTTGCTTCTGCACTGTCATCACACCCGTTTGTGACCAGACACATGAGCATGATTGCCATGACACACGCGGATCAGATCAGATCAGAAGTGTGCGTCAGAGATCATGCACAATGCCTTGTATGTGCTTCCTCTTATGTGACAGGGTGGTCAGTGCTCGTGCAAGGTTCCTATATCTCTGACAACACACCTGCCAAGATCTTGGACATGAATGTCTGATTCTTAACTTTGCATGCACTGCAGGAGGTTGTGAAAGAGCAAGACTGGGGACCTGTGCAGAGCAAGCCAGATCGGCCCTATGCAGACCTACAGGGATTGTACGTCTCAGACATGCCTGATGGTGAGGAACATCACAACTGGCAAGACGGCAGTGAATACTATGGAGAGTGGCGAGATGGGCAACCCAATGGCCGAGGCATCTTTGTCTCGCAATCAGGTCAGGCCATGTACTGCTATTCAGCTCCAGCCAAGCTGCTATCGCTTGCTAGAGCGTTAGTCTAGTCAGCATAAGCACTTCACAAGTCAGGCCTGCAGACTGCAAGGAATTTCATTGTTCATGTTCATGCTCATCCTAGAGTTGACAAGCTACATCAAGTGCAGTGTGCGGGCACTGTATCTGCACTGTCATGATGAGTTGATGTTTCTGTATGTATTGAGAGGGCGACTGTCATGACAATGGTTCTATGGCATTAAGGGCTGCCGCATTCAGGAGGGGCCGATTATGATGGCTGAAAAGCGTAAACTTATCTTTGACGTCGTTGCAGGGGATCGGTACGAAGGGGAGTGGGAAGATGGCAAAGAGCATGGAGCTGGCACAGCAGTGGCTTCAGACGGCTCATCCTTCTTTGGTACTTGGGTGCATGGCAAACGGCATGGTGAAGGGGTGAGCCTTTGCTGTTGTTGTCTGCGCAGCTTGATGCTCGGACCAAACACCTGTTCACATCTGCTGTCACATCAAAGGCAGGGACATAGTATGTTGCGGTCGTGATTGTTTTCCAAAACTGGTGGTCTGACCCTTGCAGCTTGTGGTCTGACCCTTGCAGCTTGTGATGTCTCACGCTTTGCCAGGTGGTGTAGTGTGACTTTGCCTCAGCAAAGTTGCTTCTCAGCTACTTCACATCGCTGTGCAAGGTGGCTATGAAGACAGGCAAAGCACTGGCACTTTGCATGGGCACTTTGCCTGTCTTCATAGCCACCTTGCACAGCGATGTGAAGTAGCTGAGAAGCAACTTTGCTGAGGCAAAGTCTGCACTCGGCAAGTTGGTTGACACCATACTTCCAGGACTCCAGTGCCTTGCCTTCTCGATTGACAAAGGTTGTAGTCAGACAGCATCGTCTCCTCAACTAGAGCATGACTAAGTGCCTGCCAGTGGCACTGCTGCTGTGGTAGCTGCTGAGCTTTTTGTTGCTGCTGCTGAGCTGTTTGTTGTTGCTGCTGAGCTGTTTGTTGATGCTGCTGACTTGGTTGTTGCTGCTGCTGAGCTGTTTTTTTATGCTGCTGACCTGTTTGTTGTAAAATCATGGTCTATGATGTGACACTGCTGGCTGTCTTATGGATGTTGTCGGCGCTCCTGAAAGCCAGAACTGCTCTCAGTGGCATACATGTGTGGAAACAATTTTTTCAGACCTTTGAGACACACAACATCATGCTGATGACACGTCACTGCCTTCAGCTGCATGAGCACACATCATCTTCCTGCATGACTGTCACCATCAGATGTTGCTGCCTCCAGGTGCATAAACCAGCCAGTGCTGACAACAACAGAGCAGACATCATCTTCCTGCGAGACTACGACCATGGCGTGATGTCCAACGAGACCGTACTTCGTATGGCGGGCAAGGACAACCACAGGAAGGCCATCAAGAAGGACAAGTCGCGAAAGCTTCAGGAGAAGAAGACTGACCAGAGCCTGCCTAAGCCAGGGGAGCACATCTTCAAAGGGCATCGCAGCTATGATCTTATGCGAGAGCTGCAGCTGGGGATTATGTTCAGCATTGCAAATGCCAGCAAGAGCCGGATGTCACTGACCGCCAAGGATGTCACACAGGAGGCTTTTGGGCTGGAGGTAAGCTCCCCAATATGTATCTATCTGTATGCATATATGCAAATACACAGCAGATGTATATATGCTGTTTGCTATGTTCACTGCTGAGACTGCTAGCACAAGCACATGGTCTTGTTGGCTGCCATGTGCTCGTGCTAGCAGGATGTCATGGAAGGAGCTTTTGGTCTTGAGGTATATGCCTGATGTTGTGTACAGCATTGTGACTGATGGCAGGAGCAGATGGCTAATACCGCGCAGGGTGTTTTTGGGTACATATGCCCATGTGTCTGTTCCGTGTGGGCTTGAAGCACCTTGCCTTTGTGGATCATACTGCAAGGATGCTTTGCAGCATGCTGCACATCTGTGCAGTGTTATAGTCTGTACAGAATGTTGCCCCCTGTGTTAGATGTACAGCAAAGTTTCTTGAGTTGCTGGAGGCAAGAGACTTGTGCATGCAGGAGGCCTCACACAAGTCGTCCTTTCTGCAGTTCAGCCCATAGTTGCACAGCCACACATCACGGCTCCTTCAGAATGCCTGCATCTCATCCTGACTGAAACCAAATAACCTGTCAATCATTGAACACGGTTGCTTGTTTTGAAATGACAGTGGTCCCTCCTGGCTGCATGAGCAATGATGCACTGTCAGACTGATGTGGACTGTGATGCTTGCAGGTGAGTCAGTACCTGCGCAGCCACAATGGGAGCAGCTTCAAGTGGAAGGACTACAGCCCTCTGGTGTTCCAGCGCCTCAGGCAGCTCTTTGGGATTGACAACATGGACTACCTACTGTCCCTCACTGGTGACAGGTGTGCCCCCCTGCCCTTCAACAAGCTGCAGACTTTGTGTGAAGGGACCTGACTTGCACCGCATGCACCACATGCATGTAAACTGACCCTGCGCTTTTGGTTTTACTATGATTGCGTTGTTATTATTATGTTATTATTACTTGGGGTTGCAGGGCACTGCGTCTGTTGGCATCACCTGGCAAGTCCGGCAGCGCCTTCTTCCTGTCAGATGACGACCGCTTCCTGATCAAGACGGTGCAGCAGGAGGAGATGCGGCTGCTGCTGGACCTCATCCCCAAGTACTATCGCCATGTCGAGACCAACCCGGGCACTCTGCTCACCAGATTCCATGGCCTGCACATGGTCAAGCCTGTGGGGGGCGCCAAGTCTAGGGTATGCTTTCATCATGCGTCTGTCTGTGTGTGTATCTGCATGCATGCATGTGTGTGTGTGTGTGTGTGTGTGTGTGTGTGTGTGATGACCTGCATATGGTCAAGCCTGTGGGAGGGGCCCAGTCTAGGGTACACTTTCATCATATGTCTGTCTCTCTGTGTGTATATGCATATGCGCGTGTGTGTATGTGATGGCCTGCACATGGTCACACCTGAGGGGCAGCGCCAAGTCTAGGGTGTGCTTTCATGATGTGTCTGTCCATGAGTGTATATGCATGAGTGTGTGTGTGTGTCTGTGTCTGTGTGCATGCGTGTGTGTATGTGTATGTGTGTAAGCTTGCTGGCTTGCAGCATCCAATGAACTTATCATTCAGCAAAACACAAGTCAGGGGTCTGATTGTTTACCCTGCAGGCCAGATTTGTGGTGATGGGCAACGTCTTCCCCACAGACGTGCGCCTGCACCGGCGGTATGACCTGAAGGGCTCCACCCTGGGAAGAACATCAGCCAGGAAAGCCGGTGACCCCAACACTGTGCTCAAGGTATGCTTGATGTCTCCTCGTTACGTCAGTCATTCATTCACTCACGCATTCATTCACTCACTCACTCACTCACTCACTCACTCACTCACTCACTCACTCACTCACTCACTCACTCACTCACTCACTCACTCAGCATCCATCCATTTCTTCATACATTCATACGCTCATGTGTTCCCTAGGGTCGCTTATGTATCGTTCTGGGCAGCTTCATCTGTCCAACCCCAGTTCGAGAATCTTGACCCCAACTCTGATAGCTAAATCCCAGTACACCGGCTACCTGCATATGGCCACCACAGCTTGAGACCTGGCACGCAACAACAGCACTGCTTGTGAGGCATCCAGCAGCAAATGCTTCTTACTGCTGCAGATGTGACTTACGCTGTGGGTTTGCAACAGACAAGTTTGTGCTTTGCAGGACCTGGACATCAACTTCCAGCTGGTGCTGAACGCTGCCACATATGACCAGCTGATGGGGCAGTTAGGCAGGGACTGCGCCCTCCTGGAGTCCCTCAGGGTGATGGACTACAGCCTGCTGCTGGGGGTGCACTACCTCAGCTGGGGGGCCGATGAGTGGATTGCACCCCAGATCAAGGTGGGTAGAACAAAGTCTGGATCAGCTCATGCAACACATCCTGATCATGCACGTTGTGGGTTGCACCCCAGATCAAGGTGGGTAGAACAGAGCCAGGATCAGCCTTTGCAATACATGCTGAATGCACATGTTGTGGGTTGGATAGGTAGTGGGTTGGCTGAACGATGTCGGCTTGAAGGATATAGAACAGTGGCATTGCTGCTGGATGTTGAGTTGTTGTTACCTGGGGATTGTGTTGTAATGCAATGTTGTTGACCATTGTTGCCCCGGGACGCCTCTTGTTGGCTCAGGACCATCAAGAAGAGAGCAGCAACCCTGATTGCAGCCACTGCTGTGGTTCAGCATTCCAGCTTGGCTGTGTTCAGATCTTTCTCTCTCTGACTAGTGCTGCCATGCTGTAGAAAGTGGGAAGTGGGATTTCCAGAGCAGCAGCAACAGCCCACAACCCCCTGCATTGGTTCAGTGGGGGTCACACCCATGTCTACCCCCGCTGTGACAACGATGAGTCAGCACCTGTGACGCCGTCAGCTGGCATGACAGCCTCCTCAGATGCTGGTGTGGTCAGCATGGTGTCATCCATTGATGACTCAGCACTGAAGGGCACTCCTATGAGCCCTGGGCATGTGGCATCTGGTGAGCGTCTGGCCCTGTAGCAGCTGCTGCTCATCTTGTGTACTGCTACATTGTTTCAGCACTGCAGTATGTGCGCGCATGCATGTGTGCGCGCGTGTGCGTGCGTGTGTGTGTGTGTGTATGTGCTTCTGCGGAATTGCTGCAGTTCTTGATACGCTGAAGCAGGCATGGGCAGTCTTTTGCCAAAACCAGACCTCAAGCACCTGACACTGGAAGAAGGACATTTAGAGCAAAGGAAAGACACAAATGTACTTTTCATTCAATGGCTTGTCAGACCGGCCTGACTTCAGCTCGTGGCTGCCCATAGATCAGTACAGATCTGCATATGTCCTTGTGTTCACTGTGTTTGCGTTCACTGCAAAATGCAGCAGCTGCTGCTACTGCTTCGCCTTCACTGGTCTCTGAGCGTAGCAGTCACACAACTGACTCAGGGGAAGGCACATAGTAAAGTGAACCCAAGACATAGAAGATGAAGCAACAATTTTGACAACTGCAGGAGCTGATGCCTTTCCCAATGGTGGCTTGACAGCAGGCTCGTTGGCCAAGAAGGCCAGCCTTGCCCTACAACAGCCCCTACAGGACGATTCCCGCCAGCACTCCTGGACAGCTGGCAGGCCTGCCCCCAAGTATCAGCCTCCTGCCAACCCCATCCTCACCCCTGCCCGGCTGCACCCAGTACCAGGTCAAAGCTCTGGGCTGCAGCCGCTGGAAGAGGAGGAACAGTCTCAGGCTCACAGTCCTAGCATGTTGAGTCCTAGGCAAATGGGTCTTGTCCACAGCGCCATGAAGCACCAAATCAGTAGACAGCCATCTGATGCCTCCAGTCTATGGCAGAACGGCCACATGGGTCAACAGTCTACGCAGTCCAGGCAACCGGTCTTCACAGCGCACCCACAGCTGGATGCTCCTCCCACACACGCACAGACACACGGGCCCCAGCCACCTAGTCATGGCTCGGGTCTGCACTCAAATGCTGCCACAGATGTGGCTAGACAGCCACTGAACAACATGCAGTCAGGGCCGCAGTTTACTGAAGACAGCACCTTTGCAAGCTCTTCAGGCAGGCAGCACACAGCTCAGCTCGGTTCTCAGTCTCAATTTGAGCCGCCGCGAGCTGTCAGTCCCTTTGAGTCTGTTGCTGAGATACCTTTCACGCCACAAAAGCTGCCAAGGTCCATTGTCACCACTCCACAGTCTGATCGAGTTCGGTTCAATGACAACCCTGTCTTCACCCCCCTAGACACCCCTGAGGGCCTGGCCTACAGGTATGGACTGCTGCCTCTGTGCTTCTGACAGCTACAGGTTGTCCTGCTGCATTTGCATCAACTGTCAGTCAAATTTGAGCCTGTAGTCTGTGCTTGTCCTTGTCTCTCCTGATTCACAAAACAGCCAAGTGTTGCTCTGCTACATGCCGAACAGCATGAGACATACATCTTTGTGCTTGGCAGCTGCTTGATCACTTTGCAGCTGCAAATTTCCCTTGCTGCATCTCATGCTTAGCAACCTCTCCTCCTGTGCACACCTGCAGGCATCGGCAGCATGATCAGCACCAGCACGACGGCCAGATCCACATAAATGGGGCAGGGCTGTTCCAAGACGAAGGGCAGATGAGTGCAGTAGACAGGGGCCTGTTCAGGACGCGGTCTGCGCCCTTGCGTCCCAGGAACAGCATGAAGTGCGCTTCTTCCAGCCCTACTAAGCAAGACCTGCATGCCTTTGAGGAACTGCTGGAGGGTACAGGAGCGCACATGCCTGAGCATCTGCAGCTGCTTGCTACCTACTCATCCAGGTGATCATTGAAGCTGGATGTCATCTCAGTACCAAAGCTGGATGTCAGCTGGGGTCATCTGTGACTCATCAAACATCTGTCTTCCTCTTTGTTTTGTACTCACGGTTAAATGTACACCATCAGCACACACACACACACACACACACACACACACACACACACACACACACACACACACACACACACACACACACACACACACACACACACACACACACACACAGCACTGATGCATGCAGCTCATTGTCACAGTCCATCAAATGGCAGGTAAGTTTACGACTGTCCAATGCAAGTTCATTATGGGTCTTGGGATACCACGCTATTCTGGTGCAATGCTGATACATGCTTGTGGTAAGTGTGATGCTTGTCCTGATGCTGCTGGCAGTCCAGACAAGAAGCTTCTTGCCACACAATGTGAGCATGCGTCAGATATCCTGCAATTGGTGTGACACTTGCTGCTGGCAGTCAAGAACATCAGAAGCTTTTTGCCACAGACTGTGAGCATGCTTATGTCGCTTGCAATGGGTGTGATGCTTGCTGCTGCAGTCAGGATGACAGGCTGCTTGCATCCCACCAGCCTGTGCCCTGCCGTATCGGCACTGACGATGCCACAGGGTCCATGAGGCGACTGTACAGCAGGAGGTGCAGGGATAGGCCCGGTGTCAGCATTCCTGCTCTGGCAATCCCTCGGGATGGGTCCAAGCCCGAGCCTGTTCTGATATACTTTGGCATCATCGACTTCCTGCAGGTTGGCCCTTTGTATTGAGGGGCATTCTAGCTCAGCAGCATGCCTGTCACATGGCATATGATGATCATGACCCCCCCAATGCCTGTCACATGTTTCCATCACAGAACTGTGTCTCTGTAGGATCTGAGTATGATCACAGTGAATGAAGTGCGGTCGTGATCAAAGCGTGATGAGTTCATGCTATGTCTGCAAATGTGTCTTGTAGCCAGGGCTTACATGTGGTTCATGCATGTTTGATGTGCTGATGTCACTTACAGGAGTATCGGACCAAGAAGAAGATGGAGCATGCGGTCAAGGCAGCTGTGTTTGGGGGCAAAACTATTTCTGTTGTTGATCCTCACCGGTATGCCAAGAGGTTCAGAGGCTTCATGGAGGAGCTGTTTGTCAGGAAGTAATTAGCTGCTCGAATTTGGAAGACTTGAAGGTTTAGTTACATCAGACAGTGGTTTACTACTGAAGGAGTTGATCCTCAGTACATGATGAAAGGGCTCTTGCATCAAGTTTGGCTTTGCAGGTGACAATTCAAAACCTACCATTGTTGCCCTACATGGTTGCAGCATTAGCTGCAAGAGGGGTGTGTCTGTCGAGGCGACGACTAGTCACTTGTACTACTAGTCGACATTGTCTACCGTTTACCTGTAGTGCCGTTCTGATTAGATAGCGATATAAATCGTACTCAGTGCAACTCTTCTCACATCTACATGTATCAAAAGGTGTGGCCCAGTACGGTCAAAGTTGTGCTGATATTGGCAGCATCACGCAAAAACGTGGGCGCAACCAGACGACCAAAACCACGGCATTGGCAGAGTGTTGTGCACTGTTTTTCTGGGCATGTGCTTACACACTCATACACTGCGCATGCACGAGCAGCCGAAATTGAGTAGCCGGAATCCAGTAGCCAGAATTCTTTCCAACAATGGCAAAAACAGTACAGCAAATTTCAACCACTCGGAGTCAAATGTGCAATAGCTGCGCACTTGATTGCAACAAAAAAGGGCAGTCTGAACTTACTTGTCTTGAATGCAAGCTTTCACACATCAAAGGACTGCAGCTTGACATTTCTCAGAGTGTAGCAGTGCTAGACCAACACTCCCTACAATATGTTCATCCAAACAGAGTTTGGTTTTACCGGTCAGGCAAGAGATCACTCGAGGCCGTGTGCAAGCTTGCCATCTCATCCTCACGCTGGGCTGCAGTTGGAGACACCAAGCGGGAATGACTGAAGTCTACAAAGAAGACATGCACTTGATCCTCATCTTGTGTAATGACCACATTCTTGGGGTGCAGATCATGCACAACCACCCCACAATCATGTATTTGTTGGAGAGCTGCCCTAGCCACTGTCAACAGTGCAGCATCACCTGCACAACAAGCACTGTGAGTTTACATGGTGTGACAATCATAGAAAGCATCTCTGATTTTATGTTTCAATTTTAACAACATTCATGAGCCTATACATGCTTGTATACCTGATTTTGGATGCCGGCTTGGAACCAAAGCTGTGCCTAGACCATAGCCACGCTGCATTGTTGTCAGATCCCCAGCCAAAATCACATGAGGCACGCATTGACCCCACAAGCTTCTGAGGGCCAAGAGGCACTTGAGTTGGTGCTTGAGGCTGCGGTGCTTGCTGGAGCCAATACTGGCTATCTTGAGAGCCATGTTCCTCCCTTCACAACTCCTGTGGCAACCACATCAACATCAATACTGATACTGCCAATACAGAAATTGTAGCAATGTTCATTAGCTGAGGAGCAGTGCACCAAGGCATTATTGACACTGCAGACAACTCTATTTCTATATCAGCACGTCTGGCCCTGCTTAAAGCTGATGCATCTGAGGGGTGCAAGCTTGGCCACAATAACACCATTACATGTGAGCAAAGCATATTTCATGCAGCATCTGACTGTGTGCATGAAGGCATGCCAAGTTGACAACATGCTGGTACAACCACAGGTTCTGCTTCCATGTTGTCTTCACCATGCCTGTGCAAGCTAGCGCAGTGGTTGACGATGTACCGAGCAAGGTACACGCGCCCAGAATCGCCGATAGCAAGCACACGCTGCACAGATTGAAGCCTGAATAGCATGGCTTCCTCCATGGGAGAATGGTGGCTTTTGGCTGAAGTAGGAAGGGTTGGATCTTGGACCCAAGTTCATGCCAGTGACCACAGATGTTGCATTGGCACATATGGCCAAGCGAGTGGTCAAGTTGACCTGAGACTTGTTGCGTTGAGAAGCAGGCGGCGGGCTATCTGAAACAACATCTGCTGAACCCTGATCTTGACAACTGTCTCCAGCTTGTGATCTGCTACGCTTTGACTGTCTTGTGGTAAAATCAAGGTTTGGATGCTGGGGGTTGACAGACCAAGGGGAAAGGCGTGTGAGCTGTAGGGATATGTATGTAACAAAAGCATGAACCTGCATGACAGAAGAGGAAGATCTGAATATATTAGGAGCCCATGCAAGCATGCTGTGAAAATGAACAAAGCTCTGATACACCACCTTCACGTGTATCAGCACACCACATTGCGTATCAACATGCAGAAACATGTGTGAGCGGATATCAGTACAGGGACATTGGCAGCAACATACCTCTAAGACGGTAGGGTTTGTTGCATCATATCGAAATGCCTGTGACAGGGTCATGTTGTTGCAGCCATCCTTACAGAACACCCAGGACCATAGACCACTGCTGATCATTCCATACCGTATGCCATTGTTGGCTGCATAGGCATTCACCTGCAGCATAGCCTCATGCATTTGACCCCATTTCTGCTCCTCAAGCATGGATATTTGACTGAATGTGTGACTTAAGGAAAATGTGGAGGGAGCAAAACACGATGCCACATGTCTTGCCCTCAAGGCATTGATCTGGATCCGTCACAATAGATGATCCTCACGAACAAGACGGATGTGATGCTTGTTCCGTCATTGTGACCCAGTCCGGAGACCCTTGACGACAATGAGTACAGAGTGTTGTGACAACGCTGAGTGAATGCGTCAAATGACAAGCTTGCACCATAGTCATCCTTGCATGAAGAGAGGCTGACACAGCTTGCAGCAGTTGAATCCATGTTTACCTGAGCAATGACCGCATCAACATTCAGCTTCAACACCGCCGAAACACTTCTAGGCCGGTCAGTCCAGATGGCAGGCAGGTTTGGTGGTGAAACCATGTCAATGGAACGATCAAGACACAATAAGCATAGGCGCTCCCTGCACAGAATATCCACGAGTTGCAACTGTGGCTTTAGAAAAAAAAGAAAATACAGTCTACATACAAAGGAAATGCTGGCAGAGAAAGAGACTTACTTTCGTTTGAGTTTAACGATGCTGAGTGCTCTTGCAGAGACAGATGGGTCAGCCATAAGCAAGTAGTCATACGTCCCTTGACTCTTGACCATTGCATTCTCGTCTGCTTCATGTTGTGCAAAGCAAGTTTCACTGGCAGTTGTTACCAGTGTAAAGGCTACCTCAGGGTCCACCTACAGATTACCACAAGTGAGCCCAGCTAGTCATGTAAGCCATCTAGCAAGATACATGACGTCTCCATGTTGACAAGTGCAAACCTACCATTGACAACTCTTTTTGCATCATTTGACAATCGCTGGTAATTAACAGCTTGAGCTGCTTATGGTCACCATACATACCTGCTTATTCATACATGCTTGCCTGAAATGTTGACAGCAAGCTAACACCATGCGTTTCAGTTCTTACCATTTCTGAGTGCATCTCTGTTGTGTTGCCTTGGGGCTGCCAGTAAGCGCAGCTGCAGCGGTCTGTATTGTTTTCCCCAGAGTAGAAGTGGTAGTTTGTCAAGCTGTTTGTGGGGTCAACAATTGCAGACTCCCACAGCCGCTCCCCAGCTGCCTCTCTTGCAGCAGGCTGCATAGAGTTGCAAAACTTGACGATGGGTTGCAAGCAAAACACACCAGCAGGCACCAAAGACATTTACAACAGAGATGATTGTCCATTGGACTAGCCTTCTGCACAAGAGACCTGGAGAACAATGAGGCACTCAACACAAGCTGAAATGCATGTGCCAATAACTGTGCAGCAGTAACAAGCGGATGCAAACCCAAATTGCAATGCAGCAGCGTACATATTGGCGAGGATAGTCGACCGGTTTGAATCGTTTGGGAGTGACACTCAAGTGACTGATGTAGTTCATCACATCAGGTATCACGTCAAACTCTTGAACAGACTTGGGGTGACTGCTTCTGACATCTTCAGTTTGAGTTAGAATGGAGGGGCTAGTAGACATGTCTGGCCGCGGCAGCTTTGACTTCAGCAACTTTGCTCGTGTAAGCATCACTGCATGCAGAGAGAACTGGTTGATGCACACGGTAGATGCAGCGCAAACACAACAATACGATGCATGCATGCATACTGTATTACAAGCATGCTTCCCGACAGCTGAGCTTAGTTCTTGACACGTGTAACATCATTCGGCACATTCTTCAACAACAAAACAAAGAAAGATGTAACGGGTGAGCTCTGTACAAAGACTGTGAAAACGCATCACCTGCACGAGCCTCGCAAAAGGAGTAGAAAGCAGATATGCCTTCCCCAAGTGCAGCCTGTAAGAAATCTCCATTGGCTTGAGCTACAGATTCTATTGAGCGATAATCGTGGTCCCAAACTGCTGAGGCCCAAATCGCCACATCGTCATTTCCTTCAAGCTTCAAATATGTCTCAAAGGCTCCCACGCTCTCAAAGCAGTCCGGCGGGGCTGTCACATCAAACAATGGTGTCTTATGCTACACAGCTTATGCACTCTGACAACTAGCTCAAAATGTTGTATTTGATCAAGCTAGCAACAACTGTAAGTATGACCGATGTCATGATGTTCATGTCATGCACAAGGGTGTGGCCATGGATGCAACCCACACAACAGCTTGCAACAGAGGCATGAGCTAGATGATGGATGCTCAGGATACAAGAGTATGCCTCATGAGGCATTCAAAATGTCTAGGTGTCTGCATGGCTTACAGAGCCAGTCGGGGTTGCATTTTGTCTAACTTGTTGGCCCATAGAGCACCAAAACAAAGCTCGACAGGAGAGCAGTGGCCAAGCAAAGATGAGTGCGCTTGGGCTCACAAAACGCATGACATGTGCCTTGAGGGGAGGGCTATCTCCTCTAGCAGCTGCTGCTTGTTCATGACAAGCAAACAACCTAGTGTGGGAAATGAGCCCTCACATGTGCACAAACAAGTGTGTGGGCTGTCAGGCAGTTGCAACATTGCAAGCATGCTGACCTGGTGCTTGGGCTTGCACGATAATCTTATGCTCCTCTTGCAGAGCAGAAAGCTGTTCATGTAGCTCCAAATGAGCTTCCAAGAAGTCTATTTCTTTCTTGTCACAATCTGCTCTTGCTTTGAGAACCTCCATCTTTGCCTTGGCTTTCTGTGCACTTACTATCTTGATCTCTTGCTCGACTTCTTGCAGCCGATTGTTGCTCATCATCCTGCAACAGCATGTGGTTTGTGACCAACAACATGCGGGGGTGACGGCAACAAAAAGTCAAAATGAGCAGCAAAGTTCAGGTCTTCTGGAGCTGGACTGGAAAGTCAGGGGTGTCGCAGGCTATACCAGCTAGCGACTGGAAGCAACACCTGAGACTTCTAGCTTGGCAAACAATAATAAAGGGGGATAACCAGGGCTTCAGCATTTGACCACAAGTTTGCTTGCATCATTTGGTCAAAGTCTTTTCTGGTCAAGATTAATGGCACAAATGTCACAGAAAAGGATAAGTTTTGGAGCCTGCCACGCTTGCATTTATGAGGTAGCGTGTGATTTGTCATTTTCAAGTTGAATATTTCTTAAAGGAAAGTGTAACACTCGGTGCCTGTACCACCTGCACCTGTGCCAACTGTGCCACCTGGTGCAACCCTCTAATATCACTCGGGAAGCTACAGAAAATAGACAAAGATGATGCTGGACTGAGCTGGACTGAGCAGCTGACTTAGGTATGTTGATATTGACCATTTCACTAGACCCTAGTCATCAACTGCCCAGTATATTGGTAAGTCACAGAATGATTTATCATTCAACTATTGCTGGCTCACTGTTATGCACGGCCGTTGTCACTTTTGAAAGCAGCAAAGCACTGCTCTTGCCCAGGGAGATGAGCTGGACAAATTTCAAAAAAAACACGTTTTGCAGATTCAAATTTGCCACATTCTCCCAAAAACTTCAAACAAAACCCAACTGTGCCACCAACTCTCTCCATTTGCCATTCTGTTGTGAAATGGGATGAGACAGAATTTGCTACGATTACCTTATTTCACGAATCCAGCAGTGAACTAGCACTGGTTGCAGTGACACAACTTTCCAGTAATGATTGATGAAAGGTGGTTTGCACACTCCTAAGCTGACCAGCCTGCCTCTTTATGTCACAAGGCCTATTTAGCTTGCTAAGCATGCTCCAATTTGAGCCCAGAGGGTGACAAAAGCAGGAACACCACAGTATGGCATTGTTTGCAGGACACAGCAGCACAGGGCTCGTAGCAGTGGTGCAAACAGGCTGGACGACGCTAGGATATCTATGGAAAACCATCAAAGGCAATGGACAGCTGGAAATGCAACAGCAAAACCCTACAGTTCTGGTGACGGAACAGACCTGCAAATGAAGCTTTCAAATGAGAGCCAAGAGAGTGTGGAGGCGGCAGCTTCAAGCCTAAAGTAGAATGCTGAGCTGAATGCACAAAAGTGCTCTTGCAACACTGTCATCTTGCAGCATGAGCCTGTAAATCCATACACAGATCATATTCATACATATTCATCATAATGAGATCTGAGACACATGAGAAAACAAGCACTTGATGATGCATGAATATTTATGATGTATGAAAGCTGCAGTGTGCACAACATGCCGAAGCACACACCCTAGGTGGCAAGGCTTGCAAATCACTGCCATGCTTCAGAGATGATGTTTAGATGCCCCTTAAAGTTACAAGCTCATAGCACAACAGCTTCATTATCCTATGCTGTCAGGCAGCAGCTCACCAGATATAAAATTAGGGTTGAGCCTGGTCTGTGGGGGGAGCCTTGTCTGTTGGCAGGCCCTTGCCCTTGGAACTGCCTGTAGAGTATGTTTCGCTGACTAAGGCTTGCTGTTGGCTCTGCAAGCTGACAACCAGACAAAGCAGGTGTGCCACAGAAGCATGGGGTTCTGGCGTAGTCTCACAACTTGCCGCAACCTCCAAGCACTGTCTAAACAGGGCAACTGGTAAAGAGGGCTTTCACACCTGCAAGAAGACAGGCCCTCATCAGTAAGGCCGCAACTCGTCACCAGACTCCAGTGTCGATTTGAATGCGCAATTTCTCAACAACGGACCTTGGAAGAGCAAAATTGGTCGAGAAAGCCCGACAAATACCTAACTGGCGGTGTGCAGGCACTGCCAGTGACGCCAGGCCAGTAAAACCTAGCAGCTCAGCGTTTTGTTCATTGCAACCGTGTACGATTTTCCTGTCAGGTGCGATCGTTCTGTTGATCTGTTTGTGTTGCTCTGCCTCCCTGCAGATCATTCAACGCAACAGCTAAATTGCCATAACAAAATTGTCAAACCCTGGAAGGACGTCAAGTAGTAAGGGATAGAGATGGAATGCAACGTCCTCCTCTCCACAGTACTCATGTGTCTTTGTTTCTCTCAGGTCTTTGATGGCTGGTTTCATGCTTGACTGGATTTCTGGATTTATGTAGCATGTGGCAACATGATTTGCAACTGATACATTGTCAAGGCCTTTATTTCACAAACTTCTAGGTTTCACAGACTCTTAACAGCTTCGATCTGTGGAAATCTCCATTGTAAGTATGTGTGTACAGTTCTGTGTACGAAAGACACCAGAGCTACGTCAGCTTCTGCAAATTCTGCATAAAGCAAAGACAACTGAATTGCAGTGAACTGACTCAGACTGCGACATCTATGTCACCTCTGGTCAGTGATCAGTCTGAGGAAAAACCATCATGTCAACAGAACGAAAGTAACACATTCTGTCAAGGTCATGGTATATGCTACCTGACATACTTACATGATCCTATGAATTGATATGCTGTATGACAGTAAGGTGAACCTTTAAGGTAAGTAAGTTACTGGCATTTGGTAGAACAGAACTGCATATTGGCATCTTCAATCAAGCTCCAGCTGATCTGCTGGCTTCATCATGCCGTAATCGTGTGGAGCTAAGCTTCTTTGCAGTGTCACTACCCTGACTACCAACAAGGTCCACTGTGACAACTGTAAGCGGCACAGAGCCATGCTCACGCCGCCATGCATTGATGTCATCAGCACCCTTGACAGTCTCCTTGGAGACGACAATAGCTTCCATTTCAGATATGGTAGCTGCCCCTGTGGGCTCCTGCATTCAGCAACAAGATGTCCACATCAGTGAAATCCAAATTTCTGTGTTTGTAGGACCTTTTGTGTGCATGCAACAACCCCGTGCTGCATAAGGGTAGCATGGTGTGTTGTCAAGCAACACTTCAAGATTTGTACATGAGCAGGACAGTTCAATGATGTCAACGATGCCCAGGCCAAGAGAATTACAAATGCAGAAGCTCCAGCTTTGCAGAGACATAGTACTACCAGCCTATGCAAATGTGAACAAAATGGCAAACCTTTGGATCCCTCAGAGCAGCAGTCTGCACATGAAGTCCTGGTCGCACTTGTTGTATGAATTTGACAGCTGCATCTCGCCTCTCATCATATGATTGCAACAGCTCTGCATGTTCCTTGTGCTGCAGCAGAAGATCACCTGCATACTGAACATCTGCATATCAACACATTGCACGGCAGGTAGCTAATCAAGAATGCAGTGTCACTGCAGCTGGAAGGCATATACTCAGTATCCCTTGCAGCCTGGTGTGTTGCCTGATGCTGTATCTTGATGCTGTACACAAGTTTACCCAGATCCAGTGTCATGGGTCCAAAACTGCAACTTGTTGAGACAGAAACTGGGGCAGTGAGCATACTTGTGACTCCTATAAATGCCATGTTAGTGGTGACTAGTGCAGTTGCTGCCAGCAGGATCCGATGGCCTGCATGCAATCTATCAAATGTGCCACCCACGGCTGTGTTGCTGAAGAGCAATGGCCCCTCAGCTGAGGCTGTCTGTATAGCACTAGTTGGGGCTGTTGGGTCTTGGGGCACATCATCAGCACCTGTGAACAGAGTCATCTCAGCAGAAGCGATAAACACATAAACAACATGTTGCAAGTGTCCAAGTCATTGACAGTTCAGCAACCATGGCCAGCGCTCACCAGATAGTGAAGGACCGTCAGGTTGTAAGGGATGCAACAGCACAGGAGCCAGCTCTCCAGCCCTTCTATAGTTAAGATCTTGAGTAAGCTGCCTGGTTTTTCCAACACGGCAGGCTCCTAGTATGCCTTGCAAATCATCAAGCATGGCAACCCTGTCTGCGACGCGGTGCACTTGGATCAAGGCAGTCAAAACGCGGTATGTAGTGCTCAATAGCCAGATTATCACTATCACAATGTGGGACTGCATCATGTCTGTCATCACAACAGTTCACTGACGCACCTAGAGACCAAGACGCAAAAGGGAACAAGGGGATCAGGTCAAGCTGAGGTTGGAGATCAGCGACTTCGTTGTAGTACCGCGCCAGTAGTGCAAGTAAACCAACATCGGGAGCTTCGTGTGCTTGTTTCCCTGAACTTGATGTATACAATGTTTGACACAGCGCGCAGAAGGTTATGACGAGAGCTTTCGCTTGATCGCACCCTCAAAGTAGACGTATAGACGCCTGTGTGTGGCCGAGATGGCCAGTCTGATATTGCTCTGCCAGTCATGTGAAGGCTCATCGAGATCCACGGATATTAGGTTGACGTTCATGCCGCAAGGCTCTGCTGGGACTGCTGACTCTGCAGCTCAGCTGCAAAGCTTTCTGTCTGTGTCTCACCCGTGGCAATGTTGCCTTTTGGCAGGCCTGCGGGTCGATGAGCTGCCGGGAATCACACCCTGATGACAAAATCTTGCATAGGTGCGCAGCGCACTGTGACAAGCTTTGCCATAAAAGCCTTTGCCATCATTCACAGCTCTTTTGCCGAAGTTCTGTGTTTGGACTGCGATAACATCCCTTTGTACAATCCCTCAGCACTCTTTACTGCACCTCAGTATCAGCAGCACGGCAATATCTTCTGGTCTGACCCAAACATCAACGGCTTGGATCCCTTAGTCTATGAGATGTTTGGTTTGCCAGTTCCTTGGGAGGGACGTGAAGATTTTCTGGCATCTGAGAGCGGCCAGATTCTTATCAACAGGTACCAGCAAGCAAGTCATACTGTTTCAAGTGCTCCGCAAGTGAATGCTCAAGCGTGTAAATGTGCCAACCAGCTGTTGTGCAGGCAACAGCACACTGATGTATTATACTGGCTCTGGTACATCACAGCCAATTCTGATTTCTTCTATCCCAGAATGCATGGAGACAAAGATACTTACCGCTTAGCATTTGCTTTAGCCAACAAAACCAGTCGATACAACCAAATCAAAAGCGGCCCCCAGCTTGGCCTCACGCCCTGGAAAAGGCCAGAAGGCTTGTTCTACGTCTCAGCAGGCTTTGTACAGCCCGACTTTGCCAATGGCACAGCTTTCTACCATAGGGTTGAGCATGGGGCAAAATTCAACCCTGCGAGTCCTCTAACCCTGAATCCTCTGTTTGTCACAACTATCTTGTCACCTTCTTGGCGTCGGCCAGCAGGAGTAACCTGGTTTGACCTGGAATATGGCGGCGGTGGAATGGCAACACATTACCCTGTGTCGGGTGTCAACACAACCACTTATCAGCAATGCTGTACTTCCTCAGCGTCTAATGCAACCTACTCCTCTTCTTGCTCCTGCCAGCCAACGTCCAGCTACAATGACAACATGATGCTGGCTGTTCCAATCTCGTACTTCCCTGAACTGCGCAGAGTCATCTCAATCAGCGAAAAAATCTTCTCAGCCTACCAGCATGACCTTTGGAGGCATGAAGCTCTGAGCCAGTCTTGAATCCAGCCTCAAGATACAACAGGACTGTGATATAACAGGGTCCAGGCCCCAAAGTCAATTTGACTCATATCTTGCTGTCTTTGTGCATTATGCTGGCAACATGATGGCAAGCAGCTGCATGAGTACAAAATGGGTGTGAAAGCATTGTAACCATTGGCCGCCAATGATTGGCGTTGTATCTGCTGGCATGTAGCGCATATAGACTGATGTCATATGTACAGCAGTACCTGTGCATTGATGTCGTGATTCTATGCAGTGTGTAAGTATTGCCATGCAACGCATCAATGATGGAATAAGCCTGTGCGCATGCATCATCACACGGCAATACCTGCATTGTGGCATGTTCTAAACACAGAGTGAGCCTACTACTGCGCTGATTGTTTGCGTGTACCAACGCTGAATACGCTGCACACGCGTTCTGAACCACATCTGGACTGCTACAGGCAAGGGAATGCACCACGATCGGACTATGCTGGCTATCTGCACCAACAGTTACTGCTGGCAACAAAATCCACAATTCTATCCTTGTGGCCCTGAGAGGCTGATAGGAAACACAGTCAGGTGGCGTGCATGGGTGCGCTTGTATAGAGGCATTGCACACCCCAGGTTGGCTGGCAGCAGAATGGCCAGCAGAGTAAGCTGAGGCAAAGTGTTTCAAACATGTGTCAACATCATCATCAACTCAATCTGGGATGTAAAGTAAATAGCAAAACAGCAGATCTGCTCGAAACAATCAGAACTGTACACAGAAATAAACAAAATGCAATCTGAGCACTCAGCAGGCTGCCCTCAACCACATTGCTTTAGGCTACACCCCCAAATCAACTTTATTTGTACACATTTGTATTTGTGTATCAATATGAGTCCTTCACAACCGCCAGGCAGGCTTCCCGAAGCTCATGGCAAGCATTTGCAGACAGATCTCGAGGAGCAGAAGCTCTGTTCCTGAAGTAGGCCAATGCAGCTACACCAATGGCCCGTGCTTCTGCATCTTCGTTCCTGGGCCCAGGCTTGCCTGCAACACAAATCAAAGCACCTCAGAGGCGCAGACGGCCTGAAAACTGTCAGCTTTTGCTTAGCAGGACACTTGCAAAGTGTCATGCACCCAGTCAAGAGAAGCTGTTCTGGACAAGCAAGACTGGCATTGCGCTTAGCTAGCTAGCTAGCCCTGGCAAAGCTTTTAGTCACCTTGCTGGCTCAGGTTGTACTGATGGGTACTTACTAGGTGGCTTGCAGATAGAGTGATAACCATAATTTTCATAATCATAATAATGCTAATCATGACCATCATATCCATAATCATGAAATCTCGCGCCAGCAATTGTCACGTGCACAGAAGCTGACAGCCACTGTCATGCAGCAAATCCCACAACCACGTGCAAAAACCTCCTGGTCAAGCCTTAGCTTCATCAAACCCTCTGGCAGTGACAATGGTGTCTGAAAAGGCTGATACAAGGCTGATGCAAGGCTGGTGCAAGGCTGATGCATCAGCAATGGCAGTATGTACCTAGAAGGAGATAGTTGGCAAGCCTCCTCATGGCATGGTCAACTGCGTCCTGCACACCCTTGGGCACAGAAGTGGCTTGGTCCTGGCCGTTGGAGCCCCCCGTGGTGCTGTCGTGACCGCGTAAGATGCCACTGCGCCTCACAATGTCTGCATGACATGTCATGATTGCATACGATGCCGCTACGCCTCACGATGTGTGCAAGACATATCGTGACCGTAAGATGCCACTGCGCCGCACAATGTGTGCAAGACATGTCCTTGGGTCTAGCATGCATGAGAATCAAGATCACAGAAGGTGTGTTTATTCAGTCACTCAGTGAATGGATTAGTCATTCAGTCAACTGACTAGTCCATCAATGGAATGATGATTGCTCAATCAAATAGTGCTCAATCAAATAGTGCTCAATCAATCAGCTGGTCAGTTAGTTGGCCAGTCGGTCAGTCAGTCAGTCCGTCGGTCAATCAATCCATATATGCTCAAAGGAAAGACGGCAGCATGAGTCCATGGACGAGTGACGTGAGCAAGACATGCCTCAAGGACGCCGTGCAGCGGGCCACTTCACAGGTTACACTTGCTAAGGAACAACATGTGTAGGCCCTCAAGAAGACGGATGACAAGTCCATTAGGAGGAGCAGAGACACTGGTCAGCAGCTAAGAGACTGGCTAGACAAGCATAACGGAGGGAGACTGAGGGAGCAAGACTTTCATCATGCAGCTGCTGGTATGCATTGTGCCCTGTAGGCAAAGGGCATGCCGCCTGGTCACCTGCTCTGACAACTTCCTTGTTCTTGCTTAGCTTGGCTGCAGCCTCATTCCTGCCGCGCTGTGTGAAGTCATCTATGGCTGGGGAGAACGCCATGGGGATGCCAAACACTTTCCTGCAAGTTTGAATGTGATGTCATTGTCAGGCAGGCTCAGCCGGGGAGAGATAGAATAAATGCTGATTGAAAGATTGCGAGCTCAGCCAACATGCATTGGGCGTGCGATGTAAGTCAGCCCCTTCCAGATAGTTTTGTGACCAAGGGACAGGATTGTGACCCAGGGATAGGTTTGTGGCCCAGGGATAGGTTTGTGGCCCAGGGATAGGCTTGTGGCCCAGGGATAGGCTTGTGCCCCAGGAACCATGAACTGAACTGATTCTCAACAGAATAGTAGACATTACTACAGACTGGCTTATTCTCAAGCAAACTGTTGCTCATGCATGCCAGGAATGCTGGTGTGGGCTGTAAGCACGCTGAACATCTGGCTTTAAATCTACATGCTTGCCAGGACATCATATTCTGATGCGTTAAGGCCATCAACGATGGTGACTTGATATGGCACATGCAGCCCAGCAGCTGCACTGATACTTTATGCATTATATATGACTGACGTGTCACCACCATTCATACCCAGTTCAATGCGTCAAAGCAGCAGTGCTGTTTCTGCTTGTACGTCAAGAGTCCATGCAGAACTGCTTGAGCTGTTGTGACTTGACAGCTCATGCAACATCCGTCTTTCATTGTCAGGGGTGAAATTCTTGGATTTATGACCCAGCACAGTGGACACACCTGATGACCAAATTCAAGGTCGTGTCATCACTCTTCACCTTCTGGTACGCTGGACGAGAATCCATGGCGCTGTACCAGCGACTAATCTTGGGGTAGCGGGGGTTGCCCCTCAGCTCCACCCCCGCCACCACGGGCATGTTGGCGGCAAACCTCTCCATGGCTGAGCAGTGCACAATGTCAGCCAGTCCAAAGTCCCTGCACCACTCCAACAAAGGACATCAACAAGCTGCAAATGTGACAGTTCAGCTTGTTGAGATTCTGAAGTTGCCACAGCAGCAAGTTGCCACAGCAGCAAACTGCCACAGCAGGCACTTCGGCAGCAAATGTCTGCATGGCTGAGCATGGGATATCGTCTGTCTCTATCGTGATAAGAACTGTGAATTGCAAAGACAGTAGTATACTGGTACAGCTGCCTGACCAAGTGAAGGCCTGATCACACCCAATTGTGGTGACAGACACTTGACATTATACCTGCAAACTGTTGCCTGCACTGTGCTGCATCTAGAAAGCCACAACAAGCTGGGATATCAGGCTAAATACAGCATGTACAGCAATGCCAGCTGCGGATGCAAGCAGCTGCGAGCAACAGCAAGGTATGACATATGAAGATACAGCAATGACAGCTGCTGGTGCTACAGCACATTTTCCACAAGCATAGCAGCAGCATAGCAGCAGCAGCTGCAGCAGCAGCAGCAGCAGCAGGCAAGAATTGCAGTGGAGTGCAGAGTGTGGAGTGCATACCCGACAAGGTAAGGCCCAGAGTGCTTGCTCAGTTGACTTTCCACCTCATCCAGCTGAAGCAGGAAGTCATCCTGTGCAGCCTGCTCTGCATCTTCATCTTCCTTGTCTTTCATCCTGCTGGCCAAGTACTTGTAACCAGCTGATGACACCGCTGCATACAGCACATCCAAGTATCAGTGTGGCAGCACTCATGTATGCACGTGCACTTGTGATGGTGCTTCCTGCTCTTTCTGTCCTGCATTTGTTGAATATTAATGTCCAGATCTTGATAATGCTGCAGGCTTATGGGTGTGGCAGTCTGTGCAAGTGGGCACTCATGTTGGTGCTTCCTGCTGCAGCATTCTTGGTGAAAAACGCTGATGCCAATGCATCAGAGCCTGATCAATCATATTGTGCTTAGCCGTGTGCATCGTATGTGCTTGTACCGTGGTGCTGAAAAGTGTGCATGGCACCTGCTAATCGTGGCTTGTCATGTGCATACAGCAGTGCAATGCTGTGTTAGACTGATTGTGCCTTAGAGCATGTCCAGCCTGTTACACTGCAGAGTACATTGCGTGATTGCAGCACCCTTTCAATGCAGCAAAGCTTGTAAGGTAGATGAAAGCATGCCATCTATTTGTGTCAGGCATGTATCGCAACAAGCCCTGTCAGCTTTGCTTTACCAGGCTTGCCACTGCCGTTGTGCACTTGGTGTTGACAGCAGTGATGGCATTGAACAATTGCCGCAAAAACACAAAGCTATGTTCTGACCTGGCGACCATGATATGAGATGATATACAACCATTCTTGAACAGTAATGTTTTGATGGCCAATAATTCCTCTGGTGAGAGGTGTAAGGACAACAGGAGTAAGCAGTTGCATACCTGAGGCCTGCTTGCATACTTCCTCTACCTCCTCTCGGAGCTCAGAGTTGCTGGGCAGCAAAGGGGGGTCATCAAAATGCTTTTCAAGTTCCTGCGTGATGACATCGAAGCCTAATGACTCAATCACTACATTTAGTCATGTTGCGTAGCCATGAGCAGAACATGATGCATATGACGATCATGACACAATGACAAGGATGATGCTGTATGGTTGTGCTTATCAAATGGGGCATATTGTATGGTGCAGTGATGCATTGACAAGATGCGAACCAGGTGTGCAGGCTTTCTAGAAGGGCATGAGCATGCAATGAGATGCAGCATGCAACTGGGGTTGTTTAGGTGTGATGCTGTGTTGTCAACATTGTGGTTCACATGAGCACGCTGCTCAAGCAAGGGCCTTGAAACTGCCTTGCTGACATGTTGAACAATGAGCATGCAACAAGAAGACAAACGCTCACCATCATGATGTCATATGACTCATATACAAGCTCTCCATTGATCTTGACAGCAGGGACCAGCTGGGTTGGGACCATCTTCTTGAACCATTCTGGCTTATCTTGAAGATTAATCAGAACTGTATCGTATGGGATATTCTTCTCTTCCAGAGCCAGCCGAACCTGAGAGAAAAGGGTCAGTACATCTCTGAATAGGGGACACCCTCATGTGGACAAGAAGCGCATGTTGCCTCTCACTGAGATGCAGGTGGGAGCTAGAGCGCACCCTTTCACAGAATGGGCACCAGCCGTTTGTGTCTCTGTACAGCAGCACTGGTCGATCCGTTGTCGTTGATTCGTCTGTGGGAAGTACTCGTGTGGGTGCTGTTCTTGGTTGCCCAGTATGACCAGAATGGTCAAGCATTTGATAGCCTTGCAAGACATCTGTGCCTGCCTTGTCCCCAATTTCCTCCCAACTCATCAGGTCACCGGCGTTAGGGTCAATCTTTCTGCCAGCATTGGAGCTCTCTTGCACTTCCTGAACGTCCTCTTTTGTGGCAGAAGCGGTGACACAGGCTCGGTGCACTCGTGCACGGGCACAGTGTGGCCTTGCAGTGCGTGCACTTGCTTGCCGAAACGCTATACAGCCGTTACAAGCGTTGAGCAAAGGTCGCGACTGCCTATGTGGCACTATCTGCTGCATTGTATATGCGACGACGACCGTGTGCTCGTTTATATGGTGCGAAGTTTTCGAGAGATCACCGGTATTGTAGGTCAGACTTGGCTACCATATGCAGCGTCATATGCAGCAGCAATCCGTGGTCGTTCACGGTAGGATGAACTCTTGACTACGAGTACACACAGCCGAGCCCAACGCAAGACGCGATTGTGTGCACGCAGTCCTTCACGTGCAGGCAAAGGTTCACATGGAGGTCAAGAAGATATTCTTATCCCAAAGCCTGAATCCCCACCGGGCGGCACAGATGAGTCATCGCTAAGATGCAGTGCAGTCAACGCTCTGCACGGTTTTGGCAGGAAGAAATGTCCCGGGCTGGTTTTCGTCTGTGAGCCGAACTGGCCGAAACGAAGTGCGCCGTTCTCAGCCATAGTCGAAGCGCTTTTTGCTCATCGTTTCCATTGCTGAAATGTCACAGCCCTCGTTCCTGATCAGGCTGCTCATATGCACAGCCGCTTCTTACGCTGCCGAGCTCGAAAGCTCCGATCCGGGCTGGCCCTTTTGGGGAGGCAACCTAAACAACACTCGGTCGACTAGTCTGTCGACCCTGGTCAAGAAGACCAGTGTTGCAAACCTCACTGTGGCTTTCAGCGTAGCCTTGCTTGGGCCAGTCTCAGCCTCTCCGTTTGTTCACGGCTCTTCTGTCGTGGTACCCACCTGGGCTGGGCAACTATATTCGCTCGATAGCTTGACTGGCACAGTGAAGTGGCAGCAGACAGTGGACGACTATGTTGCGAACTCGCTCTGCGATCGGCCGACTGAGTACAACTTTACGGAGGGCCCCACAGGCGTCATAGCACGAACAACGCCTGCCTTAGCCGCGCCAGACTTGATTGTGATTGGGACTCAAGTTGCAGATCCTCTCGTTGCCGGCTTGCCATACATCATGGGTGAGCACTCGTCTGAAGTCCCGCGCAAACTCAGCCGAGCCGGTCTATTAACGGAACCCATGTCGCGCTCAAGGCCTCGTTGTACAATATTGCACGCTTTAGGCTCAGTGCAATTTACCTGGTATGTGATTCAATCTGCTTTGTTTGTGCAGGTGTGAGCTTAAGCACAGGTGCTCTGCAGTGGTGCAGACTAGCGGACGAGCAACCTTTTGCTGTGATCACAGCATCAGGCACAGCATACAACGGCTCCTACTTCATTGGCGTGTCCTCTGAAGACGAAGTGCTTCCTGTGGAAGATACCTTTTTCAGAGGCAGCTTCCTCAGGATCAATGTGAATGCCACTAACTTTGTTGCTGCTGTTTTCTACACAAACTTGTTTGTCTCTTCATTTACCATAGCATGCCTGTTGCTGTTACCAGAGCACCTTATGGCAACGGATTGTCAAGTATGCCTTTCCTAGTTTAGGCCTTGGATGGAACCACTGAGTGGCAGACCTTTCTTGAACCTGAGGTTGATGAAGGGTATGCTGGGGTGGCTGTTTGGGGCAGCATGTTCCCCATTGACCCAATCCGGCAACAGGTGAGCCACTTGCAGCCAGTGGAGCTTTATGACAACACATGCTTTTTGTTCACACTGCAAAGATAAAGCAAAAGCTCTTGTCAGGCATTTTGCTGCTGACAATCTGATCCTGTGCGCCCCCTTGATGAGAATCTCAGGCTATCTTGCTGTGCAGTTAGTGTAGAGCAAGATGCTGCAGTGAACTATAAAGATCTAGCAGCAAAGTTTTACTTCATGACTGCATCTGTAACAGCAGAGCATTACTGTCTGACTGTGTCTGCAATCACAAAATGTTGACATCAGTGCCCATGCTTTAAGTAGGGCTGTGATGCAGGTGTATGTAGCAACAGGCAACAACTACAAGGTGCCACCAGAGTACACAGAGTGCCAGTTGCAGCGCAGCACAACTGTGGATGAATGTGGTCTCCCTGACAACTATGTAAGCAAGCTCATTAAATGATGCATTAGCTCATGCAATGTACAAGCCCCCAGTGTGCAAGCTGAAGGTCTCGTATGTTGCAACGCAAAATTTGGCTCTTGCACAAGTCAAGCATGACTGTCAACTGTTGCACATGTGGCTGTCAAGTCTTGCACAAATCAAGCATGGCTGTCAAGTTTTGCACAGATCAAGCATGAATGTCAAGTTTGGCTCCTGTTGGGCCACAAATGCAGCTCAGCTATGCACAGTGAGGCCGTACATCCTGGTTGGAATCTGACGTTGCACGTACAGTACATGTACGTGGTATGCACAGTAGTGACTGCAACAGCTTGTGCTGCACGCAAGATGCTTGGCGCAGTGCAGCTGCACACAGCTTCTGGATCTACGTCTGCTGACTGTTTCAAAACAGCATTGCTCTGCAAATGTCTGATGATCGCCACACTGCAGGCCAACAGCATTGTGGCTTTAGATCTGGACACTGGTGACATCTCTTGGAGCGTACAGCTTGGGCCCTTGGAGTCATGGGTCTACTCATGCATCAGCTCAGCGGCATTGAACCTGAACCTGTCAGGGGTCGACATTTACTTGTGGGCTCTCAATCTTCATGTCAGTCTGCAGAATCATGTGTTTCAGAACTTAGCAAACTGTTGCGTATTTGTCTGATACTACAGTTGAGGAGCTTGTCATAAAGTGTACAAACACCCGCAAATGCTTGTGGACTTGCATGATTACATTGGGGGTGTCATCCAGCCATGTGTGCAATCCTGATGCTCAGAGCTCAAACACATGACCAAATCTGTGTGTTTTTTGCCTGTGTCTGAGCAAACATCCGTGCCTGTGCAAATGTCTGTGCCTGTGTTTGTGCCTGTGCCTGTGCAAATGTTGACGTCTGTGCCTGTGTCTGTGAGCCTGCATCTGTTTGTCTTTGCTGTCTGTATGCTTGCATCTGTGCTCATGCTGATAGATGAAACTGCACCAAAGTGTGTCATAGGCCAGCATCAGGAGTGGATCTGAGTGATCCAGATCAGCTGACATTTGGAAGTGTCGGGCTCCCGGCTGATCTCCTGCCCCCTGGGTGCCCCCCTTACCCTGGGGTAGATGCTGACTTTGCCCAAGCTCCCATGCTGACATACGTTCCAACACTGTAAGCTGACAGCCTTTGAGTTCATTAACACATTACGGCATGAATAACAGCATGAACATTATTACAGATAGGTCAGCACTACTGACTTTAATACCAATCACAGCAGCAACTTTGTATGCCACTGTTTTGTACTGTTTGTAGGCTTGGCTCTTGCTGATGTACAGGCTGCCAACGCCTTAATTGTTCAACGCACAACAGGAGCCTCAAGAGTTGGTCCCGAGTTGCATAATGCATGGCCACAACAGTTAGCTTGATGCAGTCAGGTCACAGCAAAGCTCACCATATATCGGTGGTGTTTATACAGCATGTGCCTTGTGTCACCTGGAATGCATGGGAATAACTGTCAGGTCTTTGCATGACTTGCTGTTGTTGCTGTCTTGCAGGGACGCTGACCTGCTGCTGATAGCAAACAAAGGAGGCTTTGCCTTTGCTGTTGACCCAGATACCGGAGATCGAGTATGGGCCACAGCCGTAGGTAAAGCTTCTCAGTCTTTTCAACAGCATCCACTGCATGCTTACATTTGCATTAAACCATTCAGACCTTTGTGTTCTAGCTGCTTTGCACAGTACCTGTGAAGCTGGATTGGATGCTGTATGTTGTCAGACAATCTCAAACATATCTGCATAGGTTGCATGGTTGTTTGCAATGTAGTCAATGCGGCATAAATATGCACCAATGCAGGGCCTGGTGGCTATCTTGGAGGTTCTATGTTTGGGTCAGCTACAGATGGAGAACGCATGTATGTTGCCATCAACCAAAGGCCCTACCCGTAAGTTCTTCCAGCGAAGTCCCTCCCTTGCAGCATGTCCTTCACTCTCCATCTCAACCCTGAATTTTCAGTGTGCATTCCAGATTCCGTGTCACAAGCTTACAATTGACAATGAGAAGTGGCATCTAGCATCATATGTACTTGGGTCTACAGCTGACGCATTGTATTACAATGAGTGCATATGATGCCAGCCATCACACTCATGAGTAAACCTCTGTGCAGGGCTGCATGCATTGCTGCTGCATGGGTGCATTGCCTTATGGCACACATAACAGACTGATTAAAAAGCAGTTGAGTTGAACGCATTGGCTGTGCAGGCTGCCAAACACTGTTACTGTCGTTGCTTGTCAACCATGTTTTCATCAACCTCATCGCCATTCTCCAGAAATCGTTCCTGCTGTACAGGTCTGCACCATCAGCAGACATGTGTATTGTCAATGCAGTCATTTTGCAAATGATGGATTGGATTTCTGCATTGTACAGGTCATCTCCAGCACCGGTCTTGAGTCCCAGTCCTGGAAGCCCCAACACCACGCTGAATGGATTGTGGGCTGCTTTGGACAGCGCGACAGGCAGGATCCTGTGGGAGACTCCCAGTCCCCTTGCAGGGGCAATGGCGGTAAGCCTGCAAGAAACTTCATTTGTCTTTGTGAAGTGCAGAAAGCGTCCTGCTGACTACTTTCTGCAGGATCCTGTGTGAGAATCCGAGTCCCCTGGCAGGGGCAATGGCGGTAAGCCTGAAAGAAACTTTATTCGTGTATGTGAAGTGCAAAAGGTGTCCTGTCGCCTTTTTCTGCAGCATCCTGTGGGAGACTCCCAGCCCTCTTGCAGGGGCAATGGCGGTAAGCCTGAAAGGAACTTCGTTTGTGTTAGTGAAGTGCAAAGGGTGTCCTGCTGCCTACATTGTCTTAAGAATCCTGTGGGAGGCTCCCAGCCCCCTGGCAGGGGCGATGGTGGTAAGCCTGAAAGGGAAACTGACCATATATGACAATGATAATAATGACAATGCTTTCCAGCTCATGTACGTGAACAGGCAAATGGCATCACGTTGCCTTCTGGATCATCTTGCAAGCATGAGCAAAAAAAAGCTGCAAGCCTGATGAGATCTAACGACACCAAGCTTGTACAGCAAAGTGGACCCTTGCCTGGGTTTGGGACAGTCCCTGACTGAACTCATTGGTGCCTGTTTTGGTGCCTGTGACTCATGCTGCATGCATGCCCCTGCCTCTGTGCCTCCGCCTGTCCATATAGATGGGCCGGCATCTTGTATCGGACTCTGCAGATAGACATCACTGAACTAATCCAAGTAAGGAATCTGCAGGAGGATTCTACATCAGCCGTCTACATTGGGGGTCTAGTGTAGGAATTTGAGTGTTCACAAAGTTGCTTGGCATCATCTTCAGCACCACCATACAACATTCCAGCCAGATGTGCCGGCCTGCTGGGCCAACTGACTGTCTGCCTGTCACTGGGATTGCGTCTTGAACTTGAGACCTGACATGTGTATCTGCTTGCAACATTGACTGAAATTACTGCTTGCTTACAGGGTCAATTGACAGTGGCCAATGGTGTTCTGTTCGGCACGACAAGCAGCAGTGATGACAGCCCGACTGCATCCCTCTTCGCCCTGAACGTCACAGATGGCACAATTCTGACTGCAGTCACTCTGAACAACACTCTTGTCCAGAATGGCCCGTCTATTGTGAACAATATCCTGTATCAAGGTGCTGGTGAGCGCTCTCCTCATGCTGGAAGCTGTCATCTCTATCATCAAACCAAAACAAAGCAAACATGCATGCAGTGTGATGCCATCATGACACCATCATTGCGTCTACATCTTGACCAGATCATGTCTCCATCATGACCACAACATGGTCACTACAAGCTACCTTCAGCAGACAATCAAGCGACAGCTTGTGCATGCATGCCTGTTGCATTGCAGTGAGCTACACTTCCCCGTTCACAGCAACAGGCAGTAGGCTTCACAACTCACTGTACATTTTGGGAATGACATGTCCATTTGCTTGCACCTCACGGTTCAATAAGTTGGGATCTCAAGTGAGCACGGTCATTTGCATAAAAGTCAGCTGCAGTATTAAGCCCAATGCCTCCGAAACTAAAGCTGTATAAGATCAGCCTTGTACCAGCATGTTGAGGCAGCTTCAACTCTGCTGCATTGGGGTTGCCCCAATTAAGAGCTACCTGTAGTCATTGCCTAATTAGCCTTTTAAGGCACTGTGCTTGCAGTGCATGTGATTCCTGTTCCGCTTCTTGTTACAAGGTAAGACACATTTATCAGCACATAACAGTGAGTGTAATCAGCAAACCACTGGAAGCGCTCACATTTTTGGGGCAGCCAAAACTGTCTGCCCTTCCTTTACAGGCTATGACAGCATCAATGGTTCAGTGCCAGTGCCCACACACGTTCCAACTACCTTCTGGGCTTTCACTCCTGCCGGCAACCCGGCTTTCCTTCATGCGCCACCAGCCCAAAAGCTAGCAGACGTGTGAAGCAAACGGTGCACAGCCAGGCATTGCTGTTGACATTGGAATCTGGCAGCGACCTGGCGTCTGAACCTAACCCCAAAACAAGGTGCCTGCCACTCTCAGCTACAGACACGAAAGCTATATACGAGGGGGCAGTCAACATTCTGGATGATCCAAGGATCCTGGCCAGGCAATTGACCCAGCAGCCACAGCTATGCCTCACTGTTACTCTTGCCCTGATACATGTTCTTTTACGATTCTTTTGATACCACATGCCTCCTGTGGACCACCAGCGCCACATTGAACAGATTCCATTTTGGCGTCATCACAATGACATATGGCAACAATGACACACGACATCAATGACACATGACAGACCCAGATCTTGTCTTCCATGGAGCACAACGCTATGGTCGATTGGAAAGCTATGCGCGTATGGTAGTGAAGTATGCATTGTGAAGCTGGCCTGTATGAGATGTTTTTGGTTTGTGTATCGCTGTATTTGTTTTCATGCCCCTTCACTGACTTCTGGGCTGATTCTTTGGGTGTTACGGGTTCAGACTGATACTGAGCAATGACCTGGTTGATCATGATGAGGTGCATGACTTTTTACTTGCGATAAAGCCTCATGCTTGACAGGGAATGCTGATGAACCTCAGCATTTTGGAGCATCATTGATTGTGGACACCCACAAGCCCTATGGTCAGATGAAAAGGTGTGGATGTAGGCTATAGCTGACGAGCTAGTAGTATGTGCTGACATAGTATGTGTTGACAAGTTGGTCTGTATGATATCTGAATTAGATTGGGTGTTTTGTCGGTGGCTATATTTGTTGCTATTGTGGTATTTGTGTTGTTGCTGATTTAAACGAATTTTGAGCTGATTCTTTGTGTATTCCAAGTTGAAACTGACATCGGCGGTCGAGCATAGCAAGTGCATGATATGTTATCTGCAACCAAGCTTCACGGCTGACAAGACATGCTGATGCATCTAAGCATATTGCATTATTGTCAATTCCGGACTTGCTCTGGAACGGTCGTGTTCTTTGAGCACTAGTGCGAATACTGCCCTTCTGTGCGCAACTTTGGTACACCGCTAAACAGATGTCTGAGTACAGGGACGTCGGGGCTATTGCTGCCTGTGGCTTCATTGCCACCATGTAAGCTGGGGACAGGCATCATTGCATTACCGCGCAGATGTAGGATCCATCATACTCATGTCCTAATAACGTGGAGTGTAGCACAGCATCTAGCCAATTGTTGTACACAACATCAATGATATCCACACTACGGTCGTACACAACATCATTGAAATTAACACAAATCACATCCAAAGTGGCTGTCTTGCGTACCTAGCCGATCACCTCAGCTCATCTCATGAGACATACATTGTATGTACAGTACGTTGCTATTTCAGCATGCAGCATTGCAGGTGCTTGTGCTTTACAATTACAGCTTGCATGTGCACTACTACCGCAAGCACAGCCTCCCACAGAGAAATGCACATTTGATCCAGTCTTGTTAGAGCTTGACAACCTGGGCAGCCCGGTGTAATACTTGGCTCCTCATTAAGTTGACGCCAAAAGGTGTAGTCATTCCTGTTCTTTTTCTCAGAGCTTGACAAACGCGTAGTGCAGTTGAATTGGTAAAACGATACATCTACTGCTGAATGAGAGGTCAATAGTTTCTCAGTGGTCTGAGGCGTGTGCACTCCTAATCCAGCTGTTTGCTTAGACTTGACGTTGTACAAAGGAAGCCAGGCTGTTCAACAAAGGCCATGGCAGATCAAGCCAAGTAGTGCTTCTGTGTCATATTTTGTGCAGAGCTGCACAGTACTGTAGTCTGTCCTGCATTCTCCTTTCTTAAAGCAGGCTCAGCACATCACCACCTCATGCAAAACAGCCCAGGTGAAATCTTGGTTCTTTGCATTACAACACTGCCATGCTTGTCAAGCTGCATTGCAAGCTTGCTGCATACATTATCAGATTACTCCACAGCAGTATATGAGGGAACCGACAAAAGCCATGTCCTATCTGCATGCAAGCTATGGACGGTAGAGTTGCTAAAGACTACTACGCAGCAGACTGAGTTTCGGTTTATCCACCAGTCATACTACCAGCTTTTGGCCCATCTAGGAGGTACCTAGCAACATAACATTTTGACACATGTGGACACCTGCAATTGCTGTCATCAACCATGGCCAGTCACACTACATGTTTAGCCGGTAGCTGCTTCTTGGCAGCAATGTATGCCCTGAGCCACATGAGGCCAAAGAGCAGCCCTGCTGACTTGGGGTAGCTGGGGTCCTCTGTGAACCCCTTGGATTCATCTAGGGGCAGTGCCAACACCTCTATGCGCTCACCAGTATTCCTGCAGCAATTGATTGCATCAAAGCCTTGCAATTCAGTCATGCCCATAGTTATGCAGGTTGGTTCACATTTACCAGCTGTCATAACAGCTGACTGATATCCCTATAGAGAAGTTGTGGTCGTGATAAATCAAAGAGTAGCTTCCCAGAGTTGCACTAATGAGCAAGCTTGGAGAAGTGGGGGGATTAGCGTAATTCCTCAACTGACAAAACGTACACATCAAAATGGGATGTTTTGGCTGAAGGCAGTGCCATTGTGCCATACTCCTGCATAGTCATGATACACGCACACACCTCTCACCTCAACGGCATGCCAATATATTGCCAAAGCACATGATCTGAACATCAACAGAGCCAGTTTGCCAAGTAGCAGCCACAGGTACATGTCAAACCAGCTCAGTCTGATGCATGCTGTTTTGCGCAGGCTTAGTGCTGCTGCGCATATCACAGGGCATGTGATAACATGCTACAGCTTGATTAAAGCCACCATGGCTTTCAAGGCACTACATGCTGTGCTGCGCTGTGCATGCTTTGCAGGGAGACCATGGGATTAGGAGCTGCAGAGTCAGGTCAGCCACTCACTCTAGTCCACCTCCTTTGCCAACTCGCATTGACTCATCCACTTCTGCATAGTACATGTCATGCCGGCTACCGCCAGTGCCCACTGCTGACACATACTGAGTCACCCACTGCAGCTTCTCTGGAGCTACCTCAAACCCACACTCTTCTTTCACCTGCACATGTACTTTGAAAGTTGCCATGCTAAAGAGATCACAGCGGTAGTGGTAGTGACACCAGAGCTTTGCATGATTGCTACTCGTGTGGTTGCTGTCAATAATACTATGCCAAGTTTCCAGGCCTGAAGCCCTGAGCCCTTGACAATAGGCAATCTCTGCAACTGCTCATGGCAGTGCTGGTCACAAAGCGCTGCTTTAGGCTCCATACCCTTTTTGAACAGAGCGCAGGCACAGCCTTGCATACTGATGCCAGCATGTGACTGGAAAGGAAAAGGAGAAGGATCAAGAGGAAGAGAAGTGGAAAGGCGAAGGAGGCTAAACTTGAAGAAGAGAAAGAGGAGACTGAGGAGGTAGAAGAGGTAGAAGAATGATGGGGAGGAAAAAATGGAGAGAAGATGGGAAAGGGAGGAACGGGATTGAAGGGGGGCAACAGTCGAAGAGGAGCTGTGCTCACACCTCTTCTGCTGCAATCTGCGCAAGACTCTTCTTCTTGTCGATGATGCCAGCACAGAGCTCATAAGTGAAGCCCACGCTGAGGGGGGGCTCAGCCTCACCCGCCTCCTCAGCTAGCATCATGGCTGATGCATACGCCTGCAAACATCACACCATACATGGTGTTGCTTGCAAAGACTGCCATAGAGAAAAGGTCAGAAGCAAACAAGGAAGAGGAAAGGGGGGGTGGGGGCGCTGGGGAGAGGGGTGAGGAGAGGCAGGGGTGGGCCAGCCAGCAAGGGCATCTGACCCCTGGATCAATGCGTAGTGCACTGGAAGAAGCAAATTGTGTGGTCAGACATACAAGACGTTGCACAATCCAGAGTGAGTCAGTACCCTTGTAAGGTGACTGGCAAGAGGAGCAAGTGCTTCAAGAACATTTGCAGTATCAGTGCTTGCAGACCTCTGTCTGCCTTGAAAGTTTGGAGGTCCAGGCAGAATTGAAAGTCCAGGCAGGTGACAAATGAGTTTAACTATGCTTACAATGCATCCAACAGCAGCATGACCTTGCTTAAGTGGAGACGAATTGAATTGAAGAAGCCTTGTACTAGTGAATATGTGGGGACAACATAAGACTTATGTTGTCCCCATGTCCTCAAACCGGGGGGGGGGGGGCATGGCTTGTACAGGGCATCAGAAAGGCTTGCAAGAGCATCAAAGAACACTGGCAAACCTGACACACGCTTCAAAGAGTAACACAGAGCTGCAAAGGGTAGCTTAACATCAAGCATGAAAAGCAGCAGCAGGAAGCTCACAGGAGGTCTGAACTGGCGCACAACAACCAGGGCGTCTAGCTCTGTGTGGTAGATGATCACGCCAACACTGGAGTGTGAAGAGATCATGTCCCACCGCCGCTGTTTTCCTGCAACATTAATTTTACAGAGATTGAATCTCAGCAGCCTTGTCACCGTGTATGATCATGAACACGATCTGCTATGTATTCGGGGAGCTCGATCTTGGAGCCACCCAGACAATGTGGATGCAACCCTTTGGAAACTGCTGGCAAGTAAGTGAGAGGGTGAGCGAGCGAAGAGTGAGTTGTGAGCAAATCTGCGAGCGAGTGAGTCAGCCAGCAATTGAGTCAGCGAGTGAGTGAGAGACTGGGCACTTGTAGAGTACAAGTAACAGCTCTGCATGGTGCTGCCATGATGTCCCCTGTTCTGGCAAAGCAAGAACTTGATCAATGCAGCACTGAAAGGAGCTCACACACCGTCCAGCTCATACATGACAGACTTGGGCTTCACGAAATTCGACTTGTCCATCTCTTTGATCTCAACTGTTCCCAGCCGTTTCAGGGTTGCCTCCATGATACCCTCGCCCAGCACAGGTTTCAACCCATACTTATAGAAGTCGCCGTCAGCAGGGGCCTTGATAGTGCTGGTGGCAGCCTGAGTGGTCATGCCTGCTTGCCTGGAAACTCTCTGCAGGCGCTGATGCCGTAAGAACACTGGCTTCAGACCTGCAGGTCACACACATGCATGCAGATGTGGCAGCAGTGGAAGGATGAGCAATGAGGCTAGAGTGTGGGCTGTATGGGACATCAAGGCAGCATGGTGCTGGCCACAGCAACTGCAAGGCAGCATACAGGCTCTGACTGAGTGTGACAGAACTTTGGCAAGAAAGAGGGCATCTGCTCTGATTGGGCTGTTACGTCAAAGTGGCATGACCTTTGCTTACAACATACTGATGAACTCCACAATGCAGTTCAGCCTTCAAACACTTTGTTCTGATAGCAAAATGTAGCTTTAGGTGTCACATAAGTTTGCCAGACGAGGGCAGAAAGGTAAACTTGAGTAAGCAACTAAGCAATTTTCAGGGCAAGTTCAGACTAATCACACTGACGTACAGAACAAAAGAAAGTCAGACATCAGTTCTCTGACTCAGAGGTGTTATCCCGAAGAACAGCAGATGCTTTGTCAGCCAGAAGCTTAGTCACCAGAACAGAAGCAACCACCCCAACAGCATTCAATGCAAATGACACCTTATCAATTCCCCCAGTGCTAGTTGCTGCGTCAATAGATCTGCCAGTACTGCCCAGATACACTGAAGAAAATATGCCGGGAAGCTTTCCTAGCCATGTGGCTGCTATGTACGGCACAAATGCAATGTCTGTAACCCCAAGGGCATAATTCAGGATAGTGAAAGGAATTAATGGAGCCAAGCGCAGCAATAAGACTAGCTTGATACCCTCTGCTGAGATCTGCTCCTCAAGGGATTCAAGCCTAGGGTACGCTTGCAACTTAGCCTTGGCATAGGGCTGCGCGAGGTATCTGGAAATCAAAAACGCCAGGCAGGCTCCTAGGGTTGCAGCTAGGCTGACTAAAGCAGTACCAAACCCTGGGCCAAAAAGGTAGCCTGCAGCCAGGGTCAAGGCTGTAGATGGAATTAGGACCAGGGTTGCTGCAACATAAGCTGCAACAAAGATCACAGGTCCTAGGGGGCCATATGACCTGACTAATTCGTCTAAGCTTGCAGTAATATCCTTGATGGAGACATGCTGCACACCAAAAACATAAAAGGCTGTGCTTGCTACAGCCAATAACAGCACAACAAGGGCAACCTTTGGTAGTGTCTGTGGCATCTGATTGTCATTTGTGGTCAGCTGCTTGTTGTTTTGATGCTGTGCTGCAAATGTCTTGTGCTTCTTCTGTATTGACCTATAAGAGTATCTACTTATACCAGAGACCCAGTTGTGCGGTTTGGTTCCTGTGAGCCCAAGCTTGACCTGGCGTGATCCACCTGCAAGCAGTCAGCCGAAGTCTACGTCTGCCTGCTTGCCGGCAGATCACCCGTGGGTCCGGAGCAGTTCGCTACGGCATGCATGGCTCGTATGATACTTCTTTCCGAGAAGACAGCGACAGCAGAGAGTGGATTTGGGAAATTACCTCCGACGCAGGTCACACCAATCGCACGCAAGCCGCTTGCTCCTCCAAGGGCACTCAATAGCATGCCTTGCCTGCTCCGACCACTGTGCCAAACGTGGTAGGCTCGGCGTCTCCTTCCCTACTGCACTGCTCCCCACAAGGATGTCTGCTGTTCTGGCCTTTACGGTGTGGATCAAGTCGCGCCACGCATAACCCACCGTGAGCAGCTAACTAGTGCTCCTGCTTTCGGTCAACGTCGTCTGGCCAGCTCAGAAACCAGACTTGTGGCCAACCTGTGAGCAACATCTGTTACTCAGGCGCGTGCGCTGAACACTGCATATTCCCTGCAGACCCCTTGAGAGGTTGGAAGTCTTGATGGGTTGGTAGCTCGGCATGTTGTCGAGTCAGGTGATCAAGGCGGCAGGCGTGCCAACAGGTCGATTTCTGTCATAAGGATTTGGTATATCGCATTGCGTTCAAATTGGTTTGCACGTTGCTGCTGTGAGTTGGTTCCAGCGAATGTAATCTTGTGGCTTCATCTGAACCCATGTGTATACAAACCTTCAGGGCATTCGTTCTTGCCCGCTCGGTGTCGGCTTGTTTCTGCGAGGCACCAAAGCACACGTGCACTCAACAAAGTTAGCACAGCTTCCGTCAGAATTTGTGGCCACAAAGCAGCTGCTAGTCAACTGCAGAGGCAGCCAAAGCTGCGTAGTGGTGTGGGTGTTCGAGCTCAGCAGTCTTCAGAGGCACCAGCTTCAGGAACAAAGCAGAAGCTGGCTGGTGCTGCAATAGCCATTGCAGGAACTGCTGCAGCATCATACCTCGCGCAAGGGCACTCCATCAAAGATGGGATAGATGCTATAGAGCACACAGCAACATCAGCTGGGCCTGCAGGACCATTCATCTTCATTGCTGCATATGCTGTAGCCACTCTAGCACTCATACCAGCCTCAGCTTTAACCCTAGCCTCAGGCTTCATATATGGACCAATTACAGGAACAGCAATTGTCAGTGCAGCCTCAACTCTTGGAGCTACCCTAGCTTTCCTGGTCTCCAGATATCTAGCACGACCCTTTGTCACACAGAAACTCCAAGCCTTCCCAAAACTAGCCGCAGTCCAGTCCAAAGTCTCAGAAGATGGAGCTAAAGTTGTTTTCCTTTTGAGACTATCCCCACTAGTCCCTTTCACACTGTTGAATTATGCCCTTGGCGTGACTGAAGTGCCTGTAGCATCATACATTGGCACTTCTTGGGCTGGCATGCTGCCAGGAACAGTTGCCTGTGTCTACCTAGGAAGCACTGGTCGATCCGCCGCAGCTGCTGGCTCAGGCAACTTTGACAATGTGAAGTTTGGGTTGTATGCTGTTGGTGCTGTTGCAACTCTACTGGTCACAAAGCTTGTGGCTGACAAAGCATCAGCAGCCCTTGATGATCAAAGTGTTGAGTAATGCGTATGACTATCAACAGCAGCAGGCTGAATGTTGCGCATGCACGCATAATTTTTGCTCAGCTCTTTCTGATCCTGATTAGTATGTCATGGGCAGCCTCACAAAGCAGTTGAGGCTTTGCGCTTGGAGCAAGATGCTGCCATCAGGTTGCTCCTGACATTCTGTGGTCTTTCAGCCATGCTTGAACTCTGAGTGCTAGTCAGAATGCTGCTTTAGCTTGGCAATTGTGACAGTCAGGCAGTCTGCATGCCATAAATGCACTAGATGCTCACATTGAATATCAACTATGCCATAAGCATGGTGTACACATGCAGACTTGTGGTTGGGTCTGTAGCACTGAAACACATGGACACACATAATCAATCAACTTAGTGCTGTAAGCCAGGTTGTGTCTATTTATTGTCCAACAACAGGATTGCACAATAGCTTAAGTGCACCTCCTGCAATAGTAAGCAAAGTTATTCTGTAACTCTGTAACTGGACACAGATACCTATATGTGCAGCCTAGCTCTGTAACACAAATGTTGCCAGCTGTAAAGCGGACCTGTGAATTGAGCATTGAGACCATGAACAAACCAGCCAGTCTACTCCAGTACACCAGTTGGCAGACGGATGAGGGAATTATACTTGGGCTTGTACATGTGGGCATCAATCCAGTGAAGCAGACTTTCGTCACTGTTGGCCAGAGCTCTCATGGCTTTCACGCTGGAGAGGTGGCCCTCCTCAGCAGCAATCTTGATGACATCCATTGCCACATGCTGACTGATTTGCCTGTACATGGGAGACACACAATTTTGTATCTCAGCCTGATAGACCAACAATGACCTTTTGTCCTAAGCAGCCCATGCAGCACTATACATTCTGTGTAGAGTACAAGCAGCATCGAGTACATCGAGGTTGATGGTGGCTGAACAACAACAAATACATTCTTGTGCCAGACAAACTAGTATCAACCATTGCTAAATGACCTAGTCAAGTTGTACTGAGATCTTGCCAGAGTGTGACCTGCATGGCTGTCTAATTGTGTGTGTCTGGGTACTGTTTACACAGGAGTACAACATTGGACCAGATGAAGATCCACAGCAGACCTAGCAGAGTTTCATGCCAGGCCTTGTGGTATGCAGCTGTTGCTGACAACACGCAAGCGTGCAAACCAAACATGACCAGATACAACACAACATCCTAGAGAGTACTGACGATGCCTGCTTTGCATCGTGGCCACGCACAGACAGCTGCTTGTTTCAGAGGCAATATCACCCCCAACCTTGCATCACAGCAGTCAACAGCAAGGTATATGCATTGTTTGCTTGACAAACGCTATGTGCCTATGCTATCTTGCCAGGGTAGGTATGCATGGGCAGCACACACACACCTGATGTTTGACAGACGGGGGTAAACTACCCCCTTGTCTAGGTCCTGCTGGGGTATGAGCTTGGGGAGGGCTTCTGCTGCTGCAGTCATCATCATGTCAGTGATAACCCCAGTCTGACCCAGATGCGCCCCCATGGCTAGCCCAGGGAAAATGTACCTGCATCCATTCATGCATTCGTTACATCCTAGAGTCGTTGGCCACTTGACTGTTTGATCTGAAGGGACGCCAAGCAGCAAGTGGGTTGTCTGAAGTCATCTGATTGGTGCCATGCATCTGCTTTGCTATCATGTGTGATGACCCAAGAGTGACCCAGTTGCAGCCCAATCGCTACCCCAGATGTGAAAATTGTGCCAGCAACACTGCTTGTGTCTATTCATTTGTGATGCTGAAGCTGCAGGGCAGGACCATGTCTTTCACAGTCTACATGTTGGAGTGCACACATGAGCATGCTGGCCACATTTTTTGCAGACATTCTGTAGCGTATGCACAACAAGCAAACCCAAGCCAGATTTGCTGCTGTGCCTGATTAAGCTATCACATCAAATTCCTTGTGGCTTGCATGCTCCTAAAACACCTCCGCAATATTGAAACACCGTTGTACTGTCCCCAGGCATTTCTGAATTGAGATTTCCAGTGTAGGGATGACATTTCTAGATTAAAATAGATGATTCAGGAGCAGCTCGTGATGGGGGTTGCTGTTGTAGGTGCAAAGTGGCTTACATGTTGTTAGCTTGGCTGGAGCAGATTTTCCTGCCCTCATAATGGGCGTCAGGCTGCGGGCTACCACTGGCAAAGATGGCCCTGCCACCTATGTCACACACACTCGCCAGTCTTATGAGGCTGCCCAGAGACAACAGCAACAGCAACAGCAACAGCAACAGCAGCAGGTGTCAGTGTGCATGCACAACACTTGATGCAGGCTGGTGGCAAAGTAGTAGTCTTGTGTAGTGATTGGACTTTGACTGCACCAGATATAACAGGTAAGTGTAGAGAATTGCAGGTGCTGAGATTTGCACTGCTGCAATGTGTACTGCAACAGCAAACTTGCGCGTACCTAGCTCACCTGTAATCTGTCATTACTGTTACCTATGACACCTGTCAGCTGTTGTCACTGTTACCTGTATACTTCTGAGCATCGTCTGAGGTGCACTCTGATCGGTAGGTTGGGTTGGACATGGGGAAGATGATGGGCCGCTCATTGCACTCCCCCATGGCTGTCAACACCTCAGGGGTGAACAGGGGACCCGCCCCAGACAGGCCAATCAGTATGCTGGGCTTCACCTGCATGCACAGACAGACTGTCAGTCAGTCAGTCAGGGAGGGCTCATCAGTATGCTAGGCTTTCGCACCCACATACTGACAGCCTGGGAGTCAGATGTAGGCATGCATGACAGTGCAACTCTGCATTGGTTGACTGAATGGTGCAGTTGATGCTCAGCTGCTGCTGAGTTGTTGCTTAGTTGTTGCTTTAGTCAGTGCTTAGACTGTGTTGAGACGTCGTGCAGTCGTCCGCAGTCTTGGAATTGTGACAGGATCCAGCAGGGAAACTGCCAGGCAGTGCGCTGGCTCTCACAAAACCCCAGGACTGACACGCAGGAAATGTTTCACAGGTAAGTTTCTGAACTGGGCTTTGAAGCAGGAGCACATACATAGTTTCATTGTATATAAGTATGTGACAAGGCGCCATTCACGCACAGCCCAAGCAAGCAAATGTTACGCGGAGGAAGCACAGGTGTGAATGAGCCAGCAAGCTGTCCTTTGGGGCACAATTTGAATCATTTGGGTGATTCAACCTCTGAAAAAGGCAGTTGTGGCAGTGTAGGGCTTACCCTTTTGACAACATCAAGCAGGCTTTCGCCCTCAATATCATCCTCCCCAATGGCAGCAAAAGGGCGAGTCACATCAGTCAGCTCCTCATCAGGCCGCTTCCGAGTTATCAACCCATTCTTGTCCAGAATCCAGAAGCGCTTAGCAGCGTCTTCGAAATCCAGACCCTGTTGCAGACAGAAAAAGACACATTACATCTGGGAGGAAGTCTTGTGTGAGAAGTAGCAGTGTGCTGGCAATTGTGCAGAGATCTTTCCAGATGTGGTCATCAAGAGGGATATCAGTGCCTACGCCTACAGTGGATAAGAGTGTCCGCTGTCAAGATCTCCGTCAAGCACATGTGAAGGCACGCAAGGCATGTTTCGTGACAGACGGGTCAATCTCAGTTCTGACTGCTGCAAACGAGTGTGTGATTGACAGACAGATAGCCCTGCCTGTTCATGTTAGGCAGAGTAGTTTAGGCGTGCCATCTGGTCTCGGAGTGACGGCAAGGCTCAGACAACAAAGTGGAGCTCACATGGACCATGCCCTGGGTCATCATGGTGCTACTTCTGCTTTAGATCATCAAATGGTGCAGCAAGTATCAAGGTGTGTCTGACACCAAATGAGGCATGAGAGTAGAGCTCACAAGTTTGACCATGCCCTGGGCCATCATGGTGCTACTTCTGCTTTAGATCATCGAGTGGTGTATCAAGTAACAAGGTGTCTTTAACACCACATGAGGCATGAGAGTAGAGCTCACATGTTTGACCATGCCTTGTGCCATCATAATGCAACTCCTGCTTAAGACCAATTGAAGGAGGCATGAGAGTAGAGCTCACATGTTTGACCATGCCTTGTGCCATCATAGTGCTGACTCCCATGCCAGCACTGCCTGCCCCCAGCACCACAATGCGCTGCTGAGTCAGGCTGTGAGCTTCCTTGCCCTGCACCTTCAAAGCTCCATACACGCCGGCCAGGGCTGTTGCTGCAGTGCCCTGCACCCACACACTCACAGACTGCTTACGATGTCCATACCATTAGAGTCTGCTGATGATTGTCAGTAGTTTACAGTGTGTCTTATAGTGACCAGATAGAGTATTTGTAGTGCTGTTGCTGCAGTGCCCTGCACCCACACATTCACAGACTGGTGATGATGGTCACAGTGTAGGGGTGATGTGATGACTGACAGCTTCCAGCATGAGTAAAAGGGATGCTGTTGCTGCAGTCCCATGCACTTGCCCTATGACACACTGATGATCCATGGGCTGGTCTGTATGGGGAAATTGACCGACTTCAGAGTGACTGGCTGTGATGTTGCTGCTCGTCTAGCTGTGTCATTGTCAGAGACAGGTTTAAAAGAGAGCAGCACACAAAGTGTGCCAGATCAGTCTTCACTTGGCCTTTGCTGCATGCCACTCACCTCTGAAGCAATTGTGTGCTCAATTGCGCAGATAGGGCATCTTTGCTGCCACACGAAGGTGATTCTGTACACCGAGTTCACTCATGCATTTGCTTGTGACTTCAGCTGGTGCAAAAGATGAAGCATCCATTTCACAAGCTTCTGCGTGCTCGCAGCAGCAGTGGGATCCTACCTGGATGTCATCGTTGAAGACCAGATGTTGGTTCTTGTAGCGCTGCAGCAGTGGAGTGCTACCTGGATGTCATTGTTGAAGATAAGATGTTGGTTCTTGTATTGCAACAGAAGTGTGTGAGAGCCTACCTGGATGTCATCATTGAAGACCAGATGTTGGTTCTTGTAGCGCTGCAGCAGTGCGTGAGCGTACTGCAGCTGGAAGTCCTCAAACTGCAGCACTGTCTTGGGCCATCTGCTCATCACTGCCTCCACAAACTCATCCAACAGCTGCAGCAGACACAAACCTTGTTGAGCCACCATGTGGGAGCTGATGTGCCACACAGCCAACACGCAGCTGCTGCAACTGCTGTGGCAAGATGGATGGAGCAGGTTACAAGTTACCTAGAACCAGCATGTAAAAAGAGATACCCTGCCAAAAGAGACATCATCTGCAGTGCTGCACACATGCAAGGCAGCTGCAGGTCAAAGGTTATACAGACAGACAGATGTACAGATGTATGGACAAACGCCGACCATGGCAATCCACTGTTGCCAGTTGGTGAGCTGTTGCCGAGTTGTTTTTGGGAGATGAGGGTTCGTTTGATGACCCCATGGTATGCTGTATGCTAGTAGGCTGAAATTTGCTGTGCAATGGTCTGACTGTCCATTGATCACAGGCAAGTGGTCAAGTTGCAACAGACAGACAGATGGACAGGCAGACGGACAAACAGACAGACGGATGGATGCACAGACGGACAGAGTGAGTCACACCTCAAAGTAGGCATCACCCTGTAGCCTGGGGTGCTGCAGGCCCATGTACATGGGGTCGTTCCTGAGAGCCTCATTGTCTGTGCCAACATCAATGACGCAGGGCAGGACTCTGGCAGGGTGGAAGCCCGCTGCTGCACAGTACAGATCTAGCTTCCCTGCAGGCCACAAAATTGCACTGTTCATAAAGTCTATTGCTTGGTCACAAACATAGGCCTCCTTGCAAGCGCCTTTCTGACTGCTGTTTGGACCATATGAGCTTCATTTCAGGATTGAGCATGCTGATTTGTGCCTGACGCTGAGGCCCGCCATTAGCCTTGGTGGCAAATTGCATGGAAGGGGAGTGTAACATTGTTGGAAATTGTATTCCTGACTTGCTAGCATCTTTCTGCTGCAGTGGTCCCACAGGCAAGAGATGCTGGCATGTCAGGAATTCAATTTGATACACTGTTGTATCCCCTCCTCCACCCCCCCAGCATTCAGGCGTCTGGAGCACTGGTTGAGTCAAGCTGGTCTGCATGATAGGATGAGACAAGCACCCTTGAGGTGAAATCAGGAAGATGCCAAAACTGCAGACAAAAAAGACAACCATACAAGTAAGACCAAAGATGGGCTGAAACGCAGGCCAGCAACAATTTTGTGATCTGCATCAGAGTCAATACAGCCAAGCCATGTGCTTCAAAGTCTGCAACATGTGTGGAGGAAGAGGCAGAGCAGATTGTAGCATCTGGCAAGAGGTAGGCAGTCACACCTATGGAGATGCCAAGGCCATTGAGACCTAGGTCGCCCAGGCCCAGAATACGGCTGCCGTCTGTTACCACAATGGCATCCACTTCCTGTGCTGGCCAGTTCCAAATCATGGCCGACTGCAACAGGCAGTTGAAATGTAGTCAACTCTTGTGCTGGCCAGTTCAAAATCATGACTGACTGTATCAGGCAGTTGAAATATAACCACTGTATTGCTTACGTGCAAACGCCAGGTGCAAAACTCAGTAGGCTTGACCACAACTGAGCCTATAGCTGCAAGCTCAGACAAGGCAGCTGGACAAGTGAGTGATGACATGCAGTGATAGCTGCACCTGCATTGTGCAAAGCTGCAAGCATGCATGCAGGCAGGGACAAGGCCTTTAGTGGAGTGTGGTGCCCAGTATGCATTGGGCAAAGCTCACCATTTCATCCTTGTCATTTGCACTGAAGAACATGCCTCTGGGCCTGCGGTATAGCTTGTGATAGTTGAGGCATGCCCAGCCAACTGTGGGAGTGTACACAATGGGCGCCATGGTGGTGAAGTTGTCCAGCAACACCTTGTAGAATAAGGTCTCATTGCGATCCTGCAACAGCATTGTGGCATTACAACATTGCTTGACAGACTAGAGTCTGATTCAACTGGCGAGTAAACGTAGAACTTTGTATTACTTGAATATGGCATGTCAGAACAATGCGGAATGTCTAAGCTGTTGAACCATACTGTTTGAGAGACACACACACATGGGCTAAGACAGTGCAGCAGACTAACCTGCAGCTCCTGCAAGACTTTCCATTGCCGAGTGTGATCTTTGGTGACTCCACCATCCTTCACATGCGAGGGATCAATGAAGTCCCTTCCATACTGGTAGTCATCCAGCACTCGTGCAGCCTGGGATGTGCATTGCACATGGTGAACATTTGTCGCGAGAGTCACTGACTGGCTGTCTGCAAAAGCCATGGTTCAGCAGGTCACCTGTCTTTCCATGGAGAGTGTGCCAGGGGGCAACAGGCCTCTGACACCCAATCGTTCTCTCTCGGCGTGAGGAAATCCAGTTCCCTGTCGCAGAAGTGGCACAGCTTACAGCCAGCTCACGTTTACGCTTGCAATCAAGCATGAGCTGCATGGCGAAACATTAACTTGCCTTGTTGTACAGCGGATCGTGCAGTACATCAACGCCTGATTTGCGCACAATGTCGTGTTTCTTGCTGTAATCTGGTTCGTACTCAAAAGATGGCCCAGCGGCAAAGGGGCGTTGTTGCTGTGCGCAACATTGATACTCTGGGAGTGCAACAACTGCTGACGCGCGCAATGCTTTCAGAGCATCTTGTGCATTGCGCGCTAAGTGCTGCTTGCGCAAGGCGAAGTTCAACATCGGATCGACGACAAGGCGGAATGCGGGCCCTACAGCAGGTGCATGTTTCGGCTTGAGACCCCGGGCAACGCTGTCAGACTGGGTACAGTGACAGGTATCGGGAGATCAGAGAAGATACACACGACGAGCTGGTAAAATTTTGAGCTCACGCCCAGCGAGCGCCTAACGACATCGCCGGTCAAACACAGCAGCGAAGACACAAATCCAACCGACCGATGCGAGCGATTGCTTATCTTTGCCTCTTCTTCCAATTCGTCGTTTGAGACCATTCATTCATTCATTCATTCATTAGGTCTTGGGGCCAACCATGACCATTGGACCAGTAGTCTGAAAATGTCAAACAAAATATCCAATTGTTCTAAGCACTTATGAAAACATGATGTTCACACCTGACACACTCTAAGCTCAAACTAAAGGCTATGTCCAGTTTGTGTTGCAACCAGTGTCTTCCTATGTTCAAAACATTCCCTCAAAAACCTAGCTATAACTTTAGGATCATGTAGAGTAAAAAAGGAAGACAGTGTGGGGGATGGGCCCCAAAATATGTTTGTAAACTTGTTCCTGATGGCACAATAT
>JAABUK010000921.1_pt1 | contig 58946 bp, 71 predicted proteins | sample 5559141 | NCBI WGS metagenome assembly JAABUK01 (sample SAMN10711869, study PRJNA513367) | rock metagenome | isolation source: Antarctica rocks | place: Antarctica: Victoria Land, Pudding Butte nord | collected 2016-01-03
AGGTAGCTAAAGGGCTCAGGCTGTACACTTGGTGAACAGCACCAAACTGCTTCAGAGAACCTGAGTCTGGGCCAGTGCCATTCGACCACAGAGCCAGCAATGGACGGCAAAATCTGGATGTTGGGACAAGAGGGTGTTCACTATCGGGCATTTGTGTCTGTCCCAGTTCCCATAGTGAATGGTACTGTCACTCATGTGCCTCAATAACCTTTGCAAGCTTCACGACACTGCTATAGTCTGGTTGCTCAGACAGCAATTTGTCTCCTTCGTAGCTTCCTATAGGCTTGTACGTGCGGCAGACTTTCTGTTGGGCATTCAACTGGTGTTGCCCTAGAATTGGTGCAGGAAGGAGAGCAAACAACTGAGATTGGAAAGTCTAGACACTGTATGTTTGATGGTATAGTTGCTGGTGCATGGGAGTGATTTGTTGGTATGGGCAGGAGCAGTGATACACTTGCATCTTGCTGACAGGAATGCTGTGACCATGAAGGCTGAGCTTGCTTAAGCAAACTTGCTTGAAGGTTGACACTGCCATGTCATCACAAATAAGTGTGTCAAATAGGAGTTTCAACATTTTTGGCCATGCTACAATTGATCATGTAAGAGTTTGATGTCAAGTACACTGTGTACTGTACACACAGTTGCGTTGATGAAGACAAGCTCATGTGACTAGCTGCACATGCAGCACTGCACATGTGGTAGGCCTGATGGCAACTTTTATCAACATGCATTGCTTGAAGCAATTGTTTGCAGATAAGTAAAGCAACTTTGGGCACAAAGACCACCTGCTGCTTAGTTTTCATTTGTCTGCTGCTCTGTTTGCTGAGCAAATTTTGCCCTATAGGCTGCCACTTTGAATTCCAAATATACATTTACTTACTGCGCATTGGCCTAGACATGAGTTCTTTTTGACGCTCAAGCAATTGCCTCAGCTGCAAATTTAGTGTCAGCGTTAGCCCACACAATTTCAAGTAGCTGATACACAGCCGTGAGGAAGCAAGCAATAAAGAACGGCTGAAATGTTTCGACCAGCTACGTCCTCCAGTTGGGCTGATCTGAGCTCGGGAATCCTCAGTAAAGTTTTCGCAAGCTTGTCGGTGCGGGCCACTGCTGCGTGCGAGAGCGTATGTAGCTCCTGGCACCAGATGTTGAAAGTTGATCCGGCGTGTGGTGTCTGGGGAAAAAGTTGGACGGTTTTAAACCCCATGTCAGGAGACGCGGGCAACAGCATAACAGAGTATGGGGCAGAGTTCCAACTGCCATTGTCAGAAGAATCTGAAGATGAAATTTGGCTATTACACCGCCTGCAAGGCGTGTATCAGATCAAACTAGGGAGTGCAGAACTTCCTCTGGGCTTGCACAACCAGTTGCCTGACAACTGCATCGTCCACCGCTTGCTGGCAAAGTTGCAGCAAGCTCCTGCGCCAAGTCTTGCCCTGCACTTGTCAGGTATGTATGCTTTCGTATACTGTTGACAAGACCCTCCCTTTCCTCACATGCGCGGCAATGAACACTGGTGTTTGTGCAGATCCAGAACCACTGCTTAGTCCCCCGCAGATTCAGCTTCTGCGGAGCCCGTGCGTCTCACTGATTGTAGGGCCTGGGTTGTCGTCACAGCACCTTGTGCAGATTTGTACCTTGACTAGCCTGACCTACCTGAAGCTGCAAATTACCAAGACAGCTCCAGAAACGATGATGACAGGCATGTTCATGGACAGCTTGACAAAATTACAAGTGCTGAATAAGCTTAAGCTCTCCTTTCCACCAAGGCTGCCACTGCTGCTACCGAAGCTGCCAAGTTTGCAGTCTCTGACCATAGGGCCCTGGCTGCCGTCACAGCACCATCTGCAGATCTGTACCTTGACTGGCCTCACCTACCTGCAGCTGCAATTCACCAGGGCCGATCCAGAAAGCATGACGCAAGGCATGCTGTTGGACAGCTTGACAAATCTACAAGTGCTGAATGAGCTCAGGCTCTCCTGTCCACCAAGGCTGCCGCTATTGCTGTCAAAGCTGGCAAGTTTGGAGTCTCTGACTGTGGCTGTAGGAACACCAGCCACTCTCGACATGTCTGCATTGACTCAGGTGTACTCCGTGCGCCTTGGTCAACGTAATAAAAAGAAGATGAGAGTTCCAGTAGTTCTGCCTACTGGCCCAAAGGCACGTCTGTCAGCTCTTGCCATTCACACATCATGTGAAATTCAGAATCTGCACAAGGCAAACTTGACGCAGATTGAGATATCAGGCAGGCCTGGCATCATGCATGCTGTCAGCTGGCCAACTGCTCTGCCGCACCTTCAGCATCTTACTGTGTGCAACGTCACTCCCCCCTATATGTTGCCTCATAAGTGGCAGCATTATACACAGCTCAGATGTTTATGTCTCCCCAAATATCAAGGATTTTTACCTCTGTGGTTCTCAAACTTGCAGCAACTAAAGACACTGAGCATGCCTGATGCACAGATGGAGGGAATTCCAGAGTGCCTTTTCCAACTGTCAAAACTTAAGCGTTTGGAGTTGAGCCGTTTTCAGGGTCTTTTGACAATGTCAGTCGTCAAACTTGCTGATCTGCTTCAGCTGACGTACCTCGAGTTTCAGAAATTCAAGCACACTCTACTTCACTATGAACAGGCTGTTCTGCTGGACTTAGAAATTGCGTTGCGCAAGCGCAAGTTGAAGTTGAAAAGAGAACATCCCGATGAGTGGACGTATGTACTAGACACGTGTCAATGAAGGAGTTTGTAACAACAGTGTTCGACCAGTGACTTAGAATGATCAAGTTATGCATGACGGGCAACAAATCATCTTGTGGGACCCATCAGCTCAGCTGCTGAGCTGCACTGATCGTAACTAGGAGTTTCAATATTTTGAGCCGTGCTACAATTGATCGCGTAAGAATTGGATGTCAAGTACACACAGTCGCATTGATGAACACAAGCTCATGTGACAAGCCTCATGTACAGCACTGCACATGTGGTAGGCCTGATGACAAGTTTTTGTCATCATGCATTGCTTGAAGCCATTGTTTGCAGATAACTGAAGCAATTTAGGGCACAGAGATCACTTGCTGTTGAGTTTTCATGTGTCTGCTGCTTTGTTTGCTGAGCACATTCACGCAGTAATCATTTGGATTCCAAATATATACATTTACTGCGCATTGAATAGACAGTCAGTTTCGATGGTTGTGCGCTGCAAGCCATTGCCTCAGCTACAACTCTAGTGTCAGCGTCAGCCCACACAGTTTCAAGTAGCTGATACACAGCCCTGAGAGAGCAAGCAATCAAGAATGGCTAAAATATCTCCACCAGCCACGTCCTCCAGATGAGCTCGGAAATTCTTAGTGAAGTGTTCGCAAGTTTGTCGATGCGGGCCACTGTTGTGTGTGAGAGCGTATGTAGCTCGTGGAATCAGATATTGAAGGTTGATCCGGCGTGTGGTGTCTGGGGAGAAATGTGGACGGTGTTGAACCGCATGTCTGGAGATGCGAGCAATGGCATGACAGAGTACGGGGCAGAGTTCCATCTGCCACTGTCAGAGGAATCTGAAGATGTGATTTGGCTCCTGCACCGCCTGCAAAGCGTGTCTCAGATCAACGCAGGGAGTGCAAAAGCTCCACTGAACTTGCACAACCAGCTGCCTGACAACTGCGTCGTCCACCGCTTGCTGGCAAACTTGCAAGCTCCTACTCCAAGTCTTGCCCTGCACTTGTCAGGTATGGATCCCTCTGTATAATGTTGACGAGACCCTCGTTTTTCTCGCGTGCACGTAACAAACACTGGAGGTTGTGCAGATCCAGAACCACTCCTCAGTCCTCCGCAGTTTCAGCTTCTGCAGAGCCCATGCATCTCGCTAACTGTGGGGCCTGGGCTGTCTTCACAGCACCTTTTGCACATCTGTACCTTGACTAGTCTCACCTACCTGAAGCTGCGTTTTGCTGAGACAGATCAAGATGGATGATGAAAAGCATGCTCATGGACAGCTTGACAAAACTACAACTGCTCAATGAGTTCAACCTTTCTTTCTCACTAAGGCTGCTGCTGTTGCTATCAAAGCTGGCAAGTTTGCAGTCTCTGACCGTGGGGCCTGGGCTGTCGTCACAGCACCTTCTGCAAATTTATACCTTGACTGGCCTTACCTACCTGAAGCTGCGATTCCACAAGCCAGACCCAGAATGGACGTGGAACCGCATGCCCATGGACAGCTTGACAGAATTGCAAGTGTTGAAAGAGCTCAAGCTCTCCTTTCCACCAAGGCTGCCGCTATGGCTGTCAAAGCTGGCAAATTTGCAGTCTCTGACAGTGGCCCCAAAAACTGCAGCCATTCTTGACATGTCTGCATTAACTCAAGTGTCCTCACTGCGCCTTGGTCAAGGTTACCGTATACAGACCAGAATTCCAGTAGTCCTGCCTACTGGTCCCAAAGCACGTCTGTTGGCTCTTGCCATTCACACATTGTGTGATTTTCAGAATCTGCACGAGGCAAACCATTTGACAGAAATTGAGGTATCAGCCAAGCCTGACATCATGCATGTTGTCAGCTGGCCAACAGCTCTGCTGCACCTTCACTGTCTAAACGTGTGCAAGGATATTGACCGCTACATGCCTCCTTATTCCTGTATGTCGCCTCGTTGCTATTTGCTGCCTGATGAGTGGCAGCACTACACGCAGCCAAGAGTTCTATGCTTGCCCCATTTTGAAGCCCGTTCCCTGCCTGCGTGGTTTTCAAACTTGCAGCAACTCAATGTACTGAGCATGCCTGATGCTAAGATGGGTGGAGTTCCAGAGTGCCTTTTCCACCTCTCAGAACTGAAGCATCTAGACTTGAGTCGTTTTCAGGGTCTTTTGACAATGCCAATCGTCAAACTTGCTGATTTGCCTCAGTTGACACACCTCAATTTTGAAGAAACTAAAGCATACGGTACCTCACTATGAACAGGCCGTTATGCAGGACTTAGAGACTGCATTAAGCAAGCTAGAGCTGAAGTTGACAAAGGAACATCCCAAGGAGTGGACGTATTCATTGAACGGCTGTCACTGACAATTTTTTGTAACTACAGTGAGTGATAACAAAGAATGAACAGCAAGCCACAGGTCGCAGTGGCATCTATCATCTCAGCTTCTATGCTGCACGTATCTCAACCAAAGAAGCTATGTCAAGCAACCCACCTGTGTATATACGAGTCTGCTCAGCCATACATGCATGACTATATTACCGAGCTCAAATATAAGGCTGCCTACTGTCAAACAATGACAGTCTATGCTGCTATGAGCACTCACAACGCACTAAGCTAGCTACAGGTCCAACCCTTCTTGATACAAGAAGAGTTTGTGATGAAGAATGACAGTCAGCAGATGTGCCCAGAGTGAAAAGAGCTGCTGTCCCTATCTACTATATAGCACAGTCTTTAGCGTACACTGGGAATTTTCCTTCCAGGACCAGGACTTGTTGCTACAACTTTTAGTGAGGCATGTTCCACACAGCTGTCTACAAGAGTGAGACTCTCAGCTGAGACTCAACACGACTACCTATGCTGCAGACGGTCCTCTGCAAGGAGTGGATCTGTCCGTGTATTGATGAGGGTGGCAATTTCCTCAAAGACATCTGCCAGCATGGGCAGGTGAACATGGCGATCTGGGTGATACCTAGCTCTCAGTTCTCTTATGGCCGCACTGCATCAGTAAAATTGCACAAGATAATTTGAGACAATCATGAAAACAAAAGGTTCAGCAGATGACTTGCTGTGCTCTAAGGTCATCATCAACAGCAAAATTGCTGACAGGTGAATATGTGGGAGCTGGGAGGGGGCATGTGAGCAAGAGCCTGACAGGCTGATGTGGTGAACCTTCAGCAAGATGTGGGGCTGGACAAAAAGGCGTACCTGCGCTCCCGGCCAGGTGCCATATTCATGATGTGTAGCAGCTTCTGGCGCACGGTCTTCAACAGCTCTTCCTTTATCCTGTATGTACAGCAAAGGTGTCAAGGTAAGACGCGTGACATATGACTGCTTGAGGGGTCGCGATCAGCACAAGCGCACACACCTTTCGTTAGCAGAGTTTTCAGAAGATGGTTGTTGAGCCTCGAATGGCTCCCAGTATACTTGCTGTCGTTCTTGTTCCTGCTGATAGTTTTGCCAAAGGAGAAGACCACCCACAGCCAAAGCAGCGCCTACCACCACCTTGCCAAGCACCACAGGCCACATAGGCTGCTTGGATGGCTCAATGGTTGCGCTCTGCGGGCGAAGTAGTCAGTTGATTGCAGACAACCACTTTCTGACTCGAGCCTGAAAGGCTTGAGCTGTGTCTGCAGTTGCTAGCCAGACGCAGCTTCTTCCGTGAACGCAGCGTTCAGAAGTCGATCATAGAGCCTACCGGCTGTACGCTTGCATACATGTATATACACAGATCAGTGACTAGACATCAGACTAGACATGCATTGCGAATGGTTCCGGAGCGACAGGCTGCAAAAAATGCAAGACCTGCACGAGCGCCCAGAGGCATACGTCACACAATTTGAGCGAACCATCTCAGATGCGCCGTCACTTTGTAGCGCTCAATACGGCGTTGGGCAAGTCGACATCTGAGGACTTGAGGACCCTCGGACATGAACAAGTTGCGAACGACCTGCAGAAGGCTATCAAGGCTTGCATACAGCAGGCATATGCAGATAGTCTGGTGAGCTGAAACTCGCTTTCGTTCATGGCCGGCAAGTTTGTTCTATGCAAGCTGCAAGATCTGACAGCTGAGTCGAGCTTGGTTGGCTTGTCAGGCACCTGCCCAAGCAGTAGTTGCAGCTGCGTGGGAGATTCTACAGCAAAAGGGTTGGGATCACCCTGCGTGGCGCGAGGCCTACTCTTTTGCACAGCTCTGCATCGCTGCCTCACACATCAGCCTGAAGGACTCCAGTTCCACAGACCCCGCTCCCAATAACAACATGCACACAAAACCTCTGCCTTCCTCAACCTCAGTCAGATCTGATGACAACAGTACAGGCACCAACCCTCACATAGACAGAGCATCAGAGGCCTCACCACCTGCTCAGAAAGCCATGCAGGCTTTGGACCTTGCCAGTATCATGGGCGCTCCTCCTGACTTCCTCGCACCTGTTATGTCCATCACAGAGCCCCTAGCACGACAACAGCATCAGGCAAACCTTGCTTACCAAACGGGCAAGCACCAATGCTCCTCCTGTGAAGAAGTGGCGTCCCAAGCTTGCGCAGCACCAAACTGTGGGCAATTAGACCACTGCCAGCACAATGGCAGTGTACAGCTCAAAGCTAGCAGACAGCACAACATCAGTGGACACCACATCGGCAGTGGAAAGCACAGTGCCAACGGTCAGCACAACGCCTGTATGCCGCAGCAAGCTAGCCCAGCTGTCTGTATAGACACCTGTGCTGATCTCAGCTTGGGGCTCATTCTGTCATCACTGCCTGAAGCTATGCCCCAATTGGATCCTGATAGAACCATAGCAAGAAGAAGCGCTGCTGAGCTGACAGCTGCTGAGTTTAAGAAACAGTACTGGAAGACAGACACACCCGTCATCATCACTGGTGAGAGTGTCAACGTATGCAGCATGTGTGTCGCATGTTTGGAGGCATGATGCTGGTACCTGGCTGCCTTTTGATGCAGTAGTTGACATGAAATGTAGCATTGGATGCATGCATGACCTGCTGGCATCTGTCTTACCTATTGCATTTGCACTTGCAGACTGGCTTCACATGCTGTTGCCATTTATCATCAGCTGTGTTGTGCACCACCTGCAGGTGCTATGGATGGTTGGAATGCCATGCATGAGTGGCCTAGTGTACAGTGGTGGAACCACAACCATGGTCACCGCACCATACCAGTTGAGTTGGGTACAGACAGCACCAACTCATGGAGGGAGACCACCATGCTTCTGCAGACCTTCATGACAGATTACATGCAACCAAATGTCAGCCGGCAGCCAGATGCAGAAGTGGCTTACATCGCTCAGCACCCTTTGTTTGATCAGCTGCCTTCGCTGATGAGTGACTTTGAGCAGCCTGAGTTGATGGGCGGTGAAGCCATGCAGATGAATGCATGGATTGGCACTGAAGGGACTGTCACCCCTCTGCACTTTGACAGCTATGACAACTTCTTGGCACAGGTGTGTTAAGTGCTGCATCATGCCATGGCATAGCATCTAGGATGGCCGTATGAGCTCTGCATTTTCCTGTGATGACAACAGCTGTGTTTCTTGACTGCAAAATGTATGGCAGATTCATGTGCTTGAGCTTGATCATGCTTGTCCAGACCAAAACTGCAAAAACCTTTGTCCACCAGCATGCTGCTCCCCAGTTTTGTGCTAATCTGCACAATCTTGTGTCATACCAGCAAGCATTTGCAATTTGCATCAGATGCGCCATGCAAGTTTCCCACCAGGACCAGGTTTCCTGGAAGTCAACTTGACAAAGTGCTTCACTTGAGTATTACTGTCGTTCTGTGTAAAAGCTTTGTGCCTTCTGCCCATTTTGCGTGATGTTGCTCTAGCATTCAGGTTGTATACTAAGCGAGGATGTAATCTTTTCAAGTTGACTGTGATGCATTGGGTGCAGGTTGCAGGATTCAAATTTCTTTGCTTGTATAGCAGACAACAGACCCCCTTGTTGTATGTTGAGCGAGGTCAAGCCACACAGTCAGCAATGAATGCAACCAGAGCTCAGAAGAACATCAGCGCCGTCAATGTGGAGCACCCTGATTTCAAGAAGCACCCCAGGTTTGCAGAAGCAAAACAGTTGGAGTGTATTCTGGCTCCGGGAGACATGCTGTTCATTCCTGCCAAGTTCTGGCACTATGTGCGGTCTCTGTCACCTGCCATCTCCGTCAACTTTTGGTACTGACAAAGCATTCTGTTGCATACAATGTATGTCACCATATATAGATCACAACATGCGGATTAGGAAAGCTAAAGCATGTGGTACTGATCAGGCATATTGGTAGTGTAGTAGTAGTCTTATTACAAACCATATGTGTCAAAAGACACATAGGGCCATCTTCGACGACAGTGCCTTACACATGTCGGTGGTTTTCCAGCGATTCTGTAGGCAACAGGAAAAGCTATGTAGATGTCCAAGTCTAAACGCCATGCAACACATTGCATGGGCAGCCACTGTGAGATCCACAATTCGAGTGTAGTGGACCCTGCAGTGTTATAGCTGCTATACTATAGTTCACCTAGGTAGGATGAAAGTAGAATGTTATGCTTGAAATGCTATGAGTTGATGTTACAAGAATGTTATGCTTGGAAGTTGATGCTATACATGCATATGCTAATCACTGATCGCTTTTAAACTACACATGTCCATACAGACTACACTTATCTGACCTGACAGGATAGGTTAAGGGGGGGAGCTTTGAATGCACGTTGAATGGCTGACTCAGACATAGACACCATCAGACAACTACATGCACGTATATCGTGACAAGTTTGCCACATCTGGGGGATGAGCAAACTGCTCCAAACCTCGAGCTTCAGGACCAGAAACTCCCTGCCTGGCGCAGCGGGAAAGTGACTCAATATCCGCTCTCCGCTCCGCTCCGAGACGAATAGATCAACGCCGGGTGCCGCTGCAGCGGTGAGTGTAGTCAGCAAGGCATGTGATGCCACAAATTGGGTCGAAAACGACCGCGATACTGATTTTGCCGAGGACCCTAGCTAGGTCTGCGAGACCACAGTAGCAGTGTTTGTCCACTGCAGCACTGACGAAATCGCAACGTCCGCTGCGTCCAAACACAAGCTCGTACAATCAGGACTCTTGTGTGCTCCTCGCGACAGACGGAGCACGCTTGTCTGCGAGCGGTGACTTGGTCTGGTTGTCAGATCGAGGTCTTGCGGCAAAGCCGTGCCGTCCCGCATGGCTCCAGCTCAAGTCGCAGAGACTCAGCTGGAGGAGCTACCCATTGAGACCAGAAGTGTAAAGGCTTTGCAGCTGCAACAGCTCAAAAGAAGCTTTGACCTGTTTGCGGGCAACTATGGATCAAAACCCGACCTAGACTCGGGCAGGTCAGCGACACAACACGTCCATATGTCAGAAAGCTTCCTCGTAGCAGTCTGCCAGTGTGTGCTGATGGTATGCTGAGATTTGTGTCTATTTGCAGTCAAGAAGCCAAGCTGAGGTGCAAGGTAGGTCAAACAGCAGTCAGCAGTGACATATGGCAGCATCCACACATGTTTGCCTTGATCTGTGCTGTGAGACTGTCTGCACGCACAATGGCCAATCATTCTGCAGATACGAGACGAGTATGAGGCTGTCAAAGACTTGAAAGCACCAGAACAACCTGCAGCCAAGAGAGCAGCAGTTGCCAATGGTGCAGCCCCTTCCTTAGGAGGCGCTACAGAAGTTGTCACTGCAAGTGAAGATGCTGCTTCCGGCAGAAGCACAACTGCTCGCATGCTCGACAGCATTGCAGCTGAAAAGCCCAGGTGTGCAACCAGCTGATGTCAAGTGTGGCTCATGCCATATGCTGCCATATTCACTCTAAATTCACCAGTCAGGTTACATACCATTGATGGCAGCTTGACCTGCATTCTGCACATCCCGAGACTTATCCACTATCTTTGTAGACAGTCAATAATGGCACGCCGGCTCTTCAAATGCCTATCATCTCTGGGGAAATCAACCTACTGCGCTACCCAGGGGTCTCTTGCTGATTGCATTCCCAAAGCGTCAAAGCATGCAAGCTGCATTCTGCATCACTCTGCATCATTCTGCATCACTCTGCATCAAGCTGTGTTAGCAACAGCAACAAGTCTGTGTCTGCTGCTCCACAACAGTCACTCATGTCCTTGTAAAGTGAGACTCCAAGTGTGTTAGCAACAGCAAAAGAAGCGTGTGTCTGCTGTCACAGTGCAAGCGGGGCGGGGCAGCAACAGCAGCTTGTAGTGCACGGCGCCATGAATGGCGCTGCCCACGACATCAGCAAGGCGCTCCTCTTGCCAACAGCAGCCGGCGGCAACAAAGAGTACACGCCGAGTGCAGCAGTTGCAAAGAGGTTACCCAGCAAATGGCCCCGGCCAGTCTGGCATCCGCCCTGGAAGCTCTTCAGAGTCATTTCTGGTCATCTAGGGTGTGTTTGCTGCTCAAATTTCTTTTGTGTATGCCATGTCTTGCATGCATCCACCGGCTGCACCACCAAAGCATTTGCTTGCATTGACACAATGGTCTACTGATGCAGGGGAGTCTGAAGTTGCCTGCAATCAACAACCATGGAATTGTCCTGTCTCATGCTGCATGACGTCTCATGCTGCATTGCAGTAGCAAGCAGCAATACGTGCAGCAGCTGACCAAGCCTTTGTGCACTCCTTGGCCCTGCTTTTGCCACATGCATTTCAAAATGCAGCATCTGCTATCCGCGCTGTCTTGTTTTCATGGTACCAGACAGGCTGCATGACTTGCTGCTCGACACACCCAGTCAGAGGAGCTTTCGCCACCTCAACAGCATTGAATGTGGTGCACACTGCATGCCTAGGGATCGTTCAGCAGCACAGGTCGACGCCAGCACTGCGGCTACAGCTGACACATGCCACCAACTGGGTACTGACAATGCCAATTCATTTAGTGGTTAGTGTAAGTTGTTTTCCCAATTATTGTCTGTTGACTCTCCTGATGAGTCCTAAAGACAAGAAGTGTAAATTGATTGATTGATTGCTCGAATGCAGGTGGGTACGCTCAGTTGCTGTGGAGCCAGGCAACGAGTGGTTTGCCACGGGCTCAGCTGACAGGACCATCAAGATCTGGGACCTGGCGTCAGGCCAGCTGAAGCTGACCCTCACTGGTCACATTGAGCAGGTATGCCTGCTATCAAGTGATCATGACGCCCCGCGCTGATGCCCAACTGACATCAACTGTCGCTCATGCCATGCTGTGACTGTTTGCATCACAATAGGCCAGGTCATGACAACTGTACTGCACCATGCTTTTCTACCATGTACTGGATTTATCTGGAGCAGAGCAGGCAAAACCAATACATTGTAGAAAAGCGTGGTGCAGTGCAGCTGTCATGACCTAGCCTGTTGTGATGCAAACAGTGAACGCCTGGCATGAGCAACATTTGATGCCGCTCCAGTTTGGCTCTCCATTGTACCAGGCTGGTGCACATGCCTGCACATGCATGTGCAAATGAGCTGCCATTACGCAACACCACCACTGGCTGTTGCAAATTTGATGTCAGCAGGTCTGCAGCATCCAACTGCTGGCATTGCAAAGCCTATGGTCACTACGCTGATTGTGATCTCCCGCTCGAGCATCTTGTTGTGCAGAAATGGACCACGCTGTGCAGTCATGTAAGTCATAGTAATAGTCATAGTCATAGTAACATAATAATAACAATAATAATAATAATAATAATAATAAGAATAATATAATAATAATAATAATGTAATAATATTATTAATGTAATAATAATATAATATTAGTAATAGCAATAACAGTCATAGTAAGTCATAGTCATGGAAGGCAAGTACCTCACCTTTGCTGAGGTTGACATGAACAGCATCTGTTGATTGGCACCATACAGACTTCATGCTAGGCAGTACAAGGCATGTGTTGATGACCCACTGCAAGCCAGCAGCACCGTTGGACTCATGTAATGTTAAGTAATTCGCCATGCGTACTTATGTTGTCATACATATTCCGAGACCATAGTTGTACATGATCCCGAGGAACAGGTTTATCAAGCAGGAAGTGGAGTTACTGCTTGTGCTTTGGAAGTCATGGATTAAATGATCATTGCAGTTGTTCATCTGAACTGCTGGTCACTGTGTCATATAATGCTGCAGGTGACAGGACTGGCGGTGAGTGATCGCCATCCGTACATGTTCTCTGCTGGTCTTGACAAGATGGTCAAGTGCTGGGACATGGAGTACAACAAGGTGAGTGTCACATACCAGCATGTACACTTAGGCATATGCAACGCTGCTGTTGCACCTAACAAACCGTGTTGCATACTTGTGTTGCTGACATGCATTGCTTGCAGCCCTGCAGCTTTGTTTTACACTTCACTCTGTTTTGTGATGTCAAGGGTGCCATCTGGCTTTGTGTCAGGCCATTCTAGCCAGCTGTCAACTGATTTCCAATGTGCAATCACACACAGTTGATGTGAGTGTCAAAGTATCCATCTTGCATCAACTTCCTGCCTGCCCAAAGCTGCTTTTGCTGCTGGGCTACAACACCCTCACCAGCGCTGCCCATCCATACATGCTTTCAACTCACACAGGCCACAAATAGAATCTCAAAGCAAAGTGGTTATCTAAATCGGGGCAAACGACCAAGAACATTGGTGCGCTATTCCCCTGCAGGTCATACGGCATTACCACGGTCACTTGAGTGGAGTATACTCCCTGGCGATGCACCCAACCCTGGACCTGCTGATGACCGGTGGGCGTGACAGCGTGTGTCGCGTGTGGGACATGCGCTCCAAAGTGCAGGCCTTCGTGTTGTCAGGCCATGATGACACTGTCTGCTCCATACTCTCCCAGCCCACAGATCCTCAGGTGAGCTGGTGCAATGAGCTTTGAAATGCCTCTTATAATGGGGCAAAAGATGATCAAAAACATCGTTTGAATAATCCTAAATGCAAAGAATATAGTGGAAATTTCTCAGGTCTTACTCTCCCAGCCCACAGACCCTCAGGTGAGCTGGTCACATCTGGATCACGTCTGTGCAATTGGCAAGGCTGTTCATGCACGTCGTTCTGGGGAGCAGGCATGCCTGTGTTGAGAGTGATGCTGTCTGTGCAATTGGCACATGGGGAGGTAATTGAGCAGGCATCAGTAAGGATATCTAACATCTTCTGTTGTCATGGATTCTTGTTTTGTTTTTCACATCACCAATTATTCAACATAAGATTTCCTGGGCTCTCAACCACGGGTCCCTCGTCGGTCTGACACATCATGTGGTGGACACAATAACAAGTATGCGCTTTGATAAACCAGTGGGTCAATGCATGTCTGTGAGTGGGTGCAGGTCATCACAGGGTCCCATGACAGGACAGTGAAGCTGCTAGATTAGCGCAATCAGTCATTCATGTCTGTGAGTGGGTGCAGGTCATCACAGGGTCCCATGACAAGACAGTCAAGCTGTGGGACCTGCGCAATCAGTCAAGGAATGTCTGTGAGTGAGTGCAGGTCATCACAGGGTCCCATGACAAGACAGTGAAGCTGTGGGACCTGCGCAAGGGCAAGACCATGACCACCCTCACCTACCACAAGAAGAGCGTGCGAGGCCTGGCTCTGCACCCGACAGAGTACTGCTTTGCTTCAGCCTCGGCAGAGAACATCAAGAAGTTCCGGCTGCCTCGGGTGAGCTCACAAACCAACAAGCTCTGTTCTGCATGCAGAAACGGGAATAGTGAGTGTGTTCCAGAGGTTTTGTGTGGGGTCTTGCTGGATATGCTGCTCATGACAGGTACAGACGTAGGGTCTCAATAGTTCAGGGTTTGAAAGGGTTTCTAGGTACAGGTCAGAGGTGCATAGCCTTGTTGCAAGCCTACTGAGAAGAGGAGGGGGACGGGGGGGTGGGAGGGCATGACTGTTACCTGGTGCCATGATGTCATTGCTGCAAGCATGCATCGCGTCAGCATGCATGCATCTGCTGAGGACCAGCAACCCTTATCAAGCATCAATATTGCCTGTCAGCTTCCCGTTTTGACATCACGCTGATTGCCAAAGGTCTGGTGCTTGTTTTGGCAATGCCCACTCATGCAAGTGACAATACACCGCTCAACCCCTCTGGCTCACTGTGTTGCAGGGAGAGTTTCTGCATAACATGCTGCAAAACCAGAAGTCCATTGTGAACACCACCCTGTGTTGCAGGGAGAGTTTTTGCACAATATGCTGCAAAACCAGAAGTCCATTGTGAACACCACACTGTGTTGCAGGGAGAGTTCCTGCATAACATGCTGCAAAACCAGAAGTCCATTGTGAACACCACACTGTGTTGCAGGGAGAGTTCCTGCACAACATGCTGCAAAACCAGAAGTCCATTGTGAACACCATGGCAGTGAATGAGGATGGTGTGCTGGCTTCTGGAGCTGACAATGGCTCCCTCTGGTAGGACGCCTGCTCATAGCTATCTGTCGTCCCCAGTCGCAAGCCTTGACGCGCAGAGCGTGGACTCACGGCCGAGCTGTGCAGCCTGTCTGTGCCGCATGCTCATAGCTAGCACACCCTTTACACATGTGCATTTGCCGTCGGACCTCTTGGTACCTTTTGCTGCAAGTCAGAGTGCATAAAGCTGTTGGTACAGCCACATGTTGGCTTGAACCTCCCGTTCACACTGGCCATGCTTGATCGGAATGTCCATCTTTGTTGTTATTATGCTTTCCCTGCTATGTGGCTTATACAGCAAGTTGTGTGTCCCCAGACGCACACATGCTTGCATTGAAGCATTGCCTTTTTTCGAAGGCTTGCAGATCAGTACTTTGTTTACATGAGGCATGTGGGACCTAGAGGCAACGTGATCTTGACTAGACAGCACGTTGCAGCACCTCAAGACATGTGAGGGCGATCACACGGCCCAAATTGCTCACTTTACCTGTCCCCAGGCATCGTTTGGTTGAGATGCACCCTGTCCAATGGACATTTCTCTGTGAACAATATCAAATAATGGTGTCTCTAGTTTAAAACGCTTGAAGCAAATGGCATTTTCCTGGTGATGTAGGTTTTGGGATTGGAAGAGCGGCAACTGCTTTCAACAGCATGCCACACAGGTGCAGCCAGGATCGCTAGAAAGCGAGGCAGGCATCTTTGCCATGACTTTTGACCAGACTGGTTCACGCTTGATCTGCGCTGAAGCTGACAAGACCATCAAGCTTTACAAGGAGGATGAGCAGGCCACTCCTGAAACTCATCCAGTCAGTTTCAGACCACCAAAGGATATTCGTCGGTTTTGAGTTGTACCGTCAATTTGTACTGGGTATCTCAATTGGAGTGGTAGCAATAAGCAGGATGCCGTGCATATCTGCGAGAAGTCCAGCTCGATTTTCGAATGCACTCTCTTGTGCCTGCAAATGTGTGCCTGATTTGTTTGATATATGTCTTTGTCAGCAGACAGCACTGCAACACCTGTCGTGGCTGCTTAATTAGCACTGCACATCTAGGACCTGTATTGTGTCCTAAGTCTCAATCAGTACATGTACATGATACGTCAGCAGCTGCAGCTTCACCTATCAAATGTGCTTGTCCACAAGTTTACATGAACATCTGACGACGCCTACAAGCTTTTTGGCTAAAAGGACAGGATTATCTGCATGATTTCGACCACAGGACGGCTCCCATACACAAAACAATCACTATCATCTCAGTGCACTGCCACTCAAGCAACGTCTGCTCTAGATGTGTATCACATCAGCAGGGTGTAATGCTTTATGGATGTCTTGAATTGTCAATGAAACACCGCTGCTGTCTGTTTGGGCGTGGAAACGCAACGTCACTGCTCAGCTTGCATAGCCTCCTCAGACACAATGAGCTGATGCACAAGCTGCAGCCACGGCATCCTTTCAGGGCCCAGCAACTCTGCTAATTCAGCTGCCACCTTCTCCTCCTCTTCGTCATGTGAGGTAGGTATGCTCTCCAGACGTCTGTACACCCTGCAGGCGGAGAAACATGCATCACTGAAAACTTCTTGCCTCAATGATGTACTGAGCATGCAACACCGATAGGTCAGATGTCAATGCTGAGACAGCAGCGATCATGTGACACTTGCAGACCAAGAGTGCTAATCTGTTTATAAATCCTGGAGATGCAGCACAGGCAGAAAGACCTTATACAGCACAGTGTTTGTGCGGTACAGAGCACAATAGCAATGCATTTAGGACTTTGCTCATCACGCTGCTCACTTCATGAAGGTGTCAAAACCCAGACGCTGTTCCAGTAGAACACGCAGAGCCTCCACCCTGTGCGCCATGCTGGCCTGGGGACCCACCCCCAGATCAATCTCCTCCCCATTCAGCATGAACTTGCCAGCCAAGCTCTGTACACAATACAGAACATGACTGCCAAGTGAGCCGTTTGGCAGGACTATTATTATTGTCATGTTGCTGCATGTCTGGGTTCATTTGTGTACAGACTGCAATGGAATGTATGGCTTTGCATAATGTGTGTACTTGGTGCTGCTGCTGCTGCTAGTCAACATGCCACAACTATAGGTAAACGACATCACGTTCAGAAAACGATGTGACGCTCTTGGTAAAGACAGCTCTTCTGCGTCTGTTTCAACCAGCAAAACGGCAGCACTATGGCTCGTGCACTGCACTGTACAACAGCTGTTTTGATCCTTCACAGCTGCAAATGATGTTTTAGGCAGATAGTGCGACTTATCCTGTGTCAGTGTCTGAGGATGAGTATGTTGACAACCTATGCATGTCAGCTTGTTTGACATACTCAATATACTCATGCACACAAGCTGACATGCACAGGTTGTCAAATTAATGCCAGATAACGGTACCAACATTCCAAATGCATGGCGTCAGGGCAAGCACACCTTGTCTCCAAAGTCACTGTCATCGCTGACTGAGGACGCATCATCTGCATCCAGCACCTGTACACACACAGCAGCTGCCTTCATACTCCATTTGCAGCACAGTCACAGTGATAATGCATTGTGGCTTTTGCAAAGAGCGCGAGGCAAGTTGCAAAGTCACCTCAAATTTGGTCTAGACACTCCATGCATGAGTGTCATTTCTGGGCCAAAGCATTGACTGATGCTGTGAGCAGCCAAGCATGCAATGAGTCAGTGAATTGAGCCCTGGGCAGCCCGGTATACTACTGGGTTTCTCATTAAATTGTCGCCAAAAGGCGTAGTCTTTTTTCTTTTTTTCTTTTCTGAGTGAGTTAAGCTCAAGGAGGCAATCATGCAAGCAAACAAGCACAACCTGCTGCATCTCCTCCACCATCTGTCCATACTCTGCTTCTTCATCTGCTGCGGCGCCGTCCCTGGGACTCAGCCTGGGGATTGGCTGCAGCTCAGAAACGCCCTCCAAGCTGCCCCCACTGCCATTCTCCTGCCCTGCTGTCTGCAGCTCTGCAACCCTTTGGCTGGGGATCAGTCCATCCCTATGCGCTGCCCCAGGGATCACAAACTCTACCTGATGCAACATTTCCTGTCCTCCAGGGGATGCAGGTTGCTGCAAGGGCTGTTGCCTCATGGGCTGTTGAGGAGCTGCCCCTATCTGAGGGGCAGACACAGGTGTCCGGACAGGGTTGGGTGAGGGCTGCTGCAGGGCTGAAGGCAGAGCTGTGGCATGCCCTTGGTCTGCAGCTGGATGCTTTGCATGCTGGCCCTGCTGAGCTGGTGCTTGCACAGCAGCAGCCCTAGCTGCTGCATTGGCTGCAGACACTGCAGTGGGTTGATCATGTGCCAGGGCTTTACCAGAGGGCAGGGCAGGACCAGGTTGTGCCCTGGGGGGCAGCCCCTGCCTGGGGGGTGCAGCAGAGGGCTTGGGCACAGCTTGAATAGGGTCCAGGCTAGGTGGGGAATGCGGCCTGGAATTTGGACGAGAAGCTGGACGAGAAGCTGGCCGGGAAGGTGGTCTGTAGTGAGGAGGAGACTGAGGCCTGGAGGCTGGACGAGAAGCTGGCTGAGAGCGTGGGGGTGAGGGGGGCCTTGAGGAGGGGCGGGAGGGGGGTCTGGAGCGGGGAGGCTGTCCGGTGATCTGCTGGCGGTTGCGCTCAGCTGCTGCTCGCATCTCCTCCCAAATCTGTCTCCTGCGAAATGGCATCCAAGGTATGAACAACACTGTTTGCATGTCATCGCTTCACCTCCTTTTGCTTCGTACAGTCTGAAGCATTCCTGTTTTGCATTGCTGCCCAGACTGTTGATTAAATTCTCACGGTAGGTGTACATGCACCATGCCAGCATACATTGTCATTGTCATCTTGAGTGTCCATGTAGCACATCAGGGCCATGTGCCTTGGTCTTCCTCATATCATGTATTCACTTCCATGCTTTCTCACCTACTTCTGCACAGCTTGGTTATGGTTTACCTTGTTAGACATGTTGATAAAGCTTTTGACTTCAAGCAGTAAAGTATAGTGTCATCTACTCTGAGCGCAACATATCAGCTTGTGCACTTTTGGCTGGGCCAGCTTCCTCTAGAACCTGCAAAACCTGGACGCACAATAGCTATGACAACAGTGGAGCTGACTAAAACAGGAGCCGATGCCCCCTCACAGGGTAGGGCCTTAGCTTTAGCAGGAACGTGCACTTATGCCAAAAAACCATCAGGGGATGCCATGTACAGCAGCCAATCACAACCAAAGCAAACAATGACAGTGGGGCTGACTGCAACCAGCAGGGGCCTTTCAAGCATGCCCCAAAATGGTCACACCCCTTTTTTTCCGAAGCACTCTGATGTCTTCATATTGTTTCCGGGGATTCCTAGGGCCACCGAGATTGCAGATCTAGTCTGACTCAGCTCTTGCCAGATGCCAGTGGACGATGCAGAAGAATCTGAGAAGAAACTGAGAAAAAAAAGAAGAGTAAGAAACTGCAGAAGAAGAAGAAGAAGAACAAGAACAAGAAAGTGCAGAAGACTGACAGCATGACAATGAGCAGCAGCAACAGAGTACCTCTCTTCTGCTGTGGGGTCGACCCCCAGACCCCCAGAGGGCTGCCTGGGGGACGGTGAGGGCTCCCTGGACAGCGGAGGTGAAGGGGCTGCTGGGCTCAAGTGCCCTTCCTGTGATGGCCTGGCAGGGGCAGGTGCAGCGGGCTGCGGCGTATCGTAATCACCCCTTACTGCGCGCCTGTTACGCTCTGCCGCCTGTTTCATCTCATTGTAGATCTGTCGCCTGAATGACACCACAATGAAGTCAACTTTTCAGATTGTTGGTATGTTGTTTTACATTGTGATGAGCATGATGCTGGTGTGAATGTGTGTGTGATTGTGCTGGAGATGCGAACACGTGAATTTGCCAACTGCTGGTCAGCTTTGCACACTGAAAACATGCAACCATGCTTGGCTGATTGAGATGTTTGTGTACACCCTTTCAGGGTGTCAAACAAAGGATCGTGCACAGCACAATATTGTCTATATAAGCACCATTTTTGTTCATCGAAAGCGTTGTCATTGATCTTCAGCAAAGCTTGCAGAAGATGAAGAGGTGGGATGGCTGACAGGCAGGGCAAGTCCAGACGCTGTATGATGGGGAGACATGTGCATCTCAACATTATGATGAGTGCCTGACCAGAGCAGTGCATCTGCCCAACATGTGATGCATGCAGATGTACCTTTCTTCTGCTGTGGGGCCAGCCCCCTGTTGCCCCCCATCCAGACCCATGCCAGGCCTGGCTGCAGGTCGTGACTCAAGAGGCTGACTATACCGGTGCTCACCGCTGACTGGCCGGGCTACCAGCTGGCGAGGGGCAGGGGGCACTGGGGCTGCTTCTGCCAACTGCCCTTGTGACGGTCGCCGGGGCGCTGCACAGAAGCATACGGCATGGGAGAACGCACACATGCTTCTGCTGGATACCGTCACAAGGCAAAATACAGACCTTTGCTGGCTACGGTTTTATCACCTACAAAGTGAGCAGTGCTGACCCCAAACAAATGCCTTTTTTCGTAATGCCACTTGCTATCTGGTTGTGTTTGTAATTTTAATCATTCGCGTGTTTTTGCTGCAAGACTTGCCTTGTTGGAGTGATATTGAAAAATTCTTGCATATTGCGTATTACGCAAGCGTATGCGTATTACGTATGGGGTGACACAGGTGAGCACTGCCGTGCAGGGAGCCATTCACATGCACAGTCTGTATGATGGAGTCACTCTGCCCTTATCTACCATGCTTGAACTCATTGCAAGGTCATATGATCTACACCTGGTCATTCGAGAAACAAAAAAGTATGTGCCTCAGGTGCAGAACAACACCACGGTAGTCCTGCCCTTCTGTCAGCAACCACTTTCTTCCTGTTGCACACAGCAAAGCAGGCAAAGCATACGCAGTGACAGTGCATGCCGTACAGTTACCTGGCGCATACACAGGGGGTGAATCCAGGGGGGAAGGCAGAGGGGCGGGCTCTGCCCTCTCCCCCTCCACCTGCTTCCTGTTCCTGAAGGCCTCCATCTGCCTTTGCTGCCACTCCTGTTTTGCAGCGCGCATACTTTCCCGCTCTTTCTCACGCTCTGCGTCCTGCTTGTCATAAGCAACAGTCACAGGCTTTGCAGCGCGCATGCTTTGAAAAAGTTTCTCGCCCTCTGTGTCCTGCTTGCCATCAGTAACTGTCACAGGTTTTGCAGCGCGCATGCTTTCGCGATCTTTCCCACGCTCTGTGTCCTGCTTGCCATCAAGAAACTGTCACATGTTTGATTCGCAACATGTGTGTATGTGTATGACAGCTGCTGGTGGATGACTACACTTGCTGGTGCACAATGACCGGCTTCCTGGGCAGCTGCCAGTGGATGACTACACTAGCTGGTGCACAATGATCAGCTGCTGGATCAATGTACTGCAAGACCATCAAGCCAAACCTGACAAGCAAAATTTGGAGGGGGGGGGGGGGGACATCAGCAGTTGTAAGTCATGCAAGGTGTATGCAACTTGTTTGCAAATCGAGTGAAAATCAATCATGTATAGTGCTACTCTCAGACTGGCATCAAGGTGTCCAAAGTCTTATTTGGACAAAAGGATGCTGTGTCATTACTTCTGAACAATTATAAAAAAAAGGAACCCAGTTTACCCGGCTGTGGCGGTCAGCCTTCTTCTGCTTCATGTCAGCCTCTGCCTGCTGTCTCACTGCCTGCTCGGCTGCCTTGCGCTGCGCTGCCAGCCTGCCTGCTGACTCCATATCCTGCCTCTTCTTCTGCTCCCTGGCCAGCTTCAGCCTGGCTTCCTCCAGCTGCTTTGCCTCCTTCACATTACACAGCAGGTATGTGTGTCCAGCACAAGAAGAGGAAGGCATATGTGTCCAGCACAAGAAGAGGAGGGCCACTTACGCTTAAACAGACGACTCTCAATGCTGTTCTTGCCACGCTTGGTGTATGTGTGGTGTGGCGTTTAATCAACAAAAGCAGCAGATGGTGCTGATCTTGTACAACATATATGTATTGGAACATCAGGTGGTTGATGGCCGTATTGTTGCTGTGGCAAGGCAAGGCAATGAACTGCAAAGTATTGCTTGACAAAAGGCAGGCTGTTAGGCAGTGACAAGGCAGTGTACCAGGCAATCACCAAGGCAAGCTGTAAGGCATCTGTCTACAAGGCAGTCTGTAAGGCAGCATACCAAGCAGCATACAAGGCAGCCTGCAAGAGCATGCAAGGCAGTCTACAAAGAGGTAGTCTACCAAGTAGTCTACAAGGAAGTAGACAGCGCAGCAGTCTACAAGGCAGTACATAAGGCAGCATACAAGGCAGTCCATTAGGCGGTCACTGACACATGACAGATCCAGCAAAGCTGAACACAAGGTGCAAAGCGGTCAATTAGTCTGTCCCTGTGCAACTGCTGCTGTAACATTAGTACAAAGTGGCTCTCAGGGTCAGCGATGGTAAGAAAACGCACCAGTGCCAGCCGCTTCTTCTCTTCTTCTAACTGGGCCCTTGCCTGCTGGCGCTGTGCCTGCTGTGCGGCAAGAGCCTTCTGGCGCTGCACTTGCGCTGCATGAGCGTCAGCCACAACCTTGGCTGCTGAGGGGTAATTGCCTGCTCCCACAGGTGAAACCCTACCACCAATTGGGGAAACCCTGCCCCCAATTGGGGAAACCCTGCCGCCAATTGGGGAGACCCTACCACCAGGGGAGATGCGGCCCCCATCATTGGAGGGCCTGGGGGAAAGCCTGTTGCCAGGTGGCAGTTGCCGTGGAGAAACCCTACTGCTGGGAGGAACCTGAGGGATATCATTTGAGGGTCTGGAGGCCCTGGCGGGCCCCCCACTGGGGGTGGGGCCTGGGGGTCGAGGGCTCCACTTGCTGGCAGGAGCTCTGCAAAAGGAGCCATACTAACATACATGTTGTCCAGATTAACCACATGTGATACGAGTTGGTGTGATGTTGCAAGCTGTCCACATGTGAACTGCAACTCAAAGAAAATTCTTGACATCAGTGGTCATGCTCTTTGTAGTGTGTGTGAGTATTTACATTACTGTGTTACTAAGGTCGGCGTATATTACTACATATGCTTTGTGTGCGATACATGTCACTAGGTCAGTACATACAGGACTCCAGGAATGTTTTTGGAGTCTGCTTCATCAACTGCATACTATTGTCAACACACACAAAATCTGGTCAGGTCCATGCAGACCACATGCTCAAAAGCATATCCCAACTAGCCCAGCAATCAACAGTACAAAAGCTACATCACAGAGTAGTGTGCAGCAATGCGCTGACTCAGTTGGGACAGCATTAAGCCCTGGGGGCTTGCTGACGCAGCGTGACTCACTTGGGAGCTGCTCTAGCAGGTGCTGCTGCAGGAGGCCTGGCAGCTGCTGAGGGGGGTGGAGAGAGCGCAGCCCTGGGACGCACAGCACCCCCAGCCGGCAACCCCGGGGCTGGCCTGGGCCCCCCTATGGCTCCTGCTGGTCTGGGACCCTGCAGACCATTGTACAATGTAACCAGTCCCACCCCAGCAGGGTCTGCTAATTTTTGTGTTACTCTAGGATGTGGATAATGTGGAGCAAGCAATGGGAGGACTGCATGACACTTGTCGACATCTGCACTTCACTTGCTGAGTGAGGCTGAAAGAGGCTGAAAAAGGCTGAAAAGAGGCTGAAAACGGCTGAAAAAGGCTGAAAGAGGCTGAAAAAGGCTGAAAGAAGCCGAAAGAGGCTGAAAAAGGCTGAAAGAGGCTGGAAAAGGCTGAAAGAGGCTGACAGAGGCCGAAATAGACTGAAACAGGCTGGGAAAGGCTAAAAAAGGCTGAAACAGTTGCTGCTGACAGCTGAAGCTGATTTTGTGCAGTGACATGCCTGCCTGACTGGAAGTGGCTGAGCTTTTGCGTTGCTTGGTTTGGCAGTGTCACACATGGCCCTCAGGCCTTGTACCTTAATCATGTTGTAAGAAAGCTAGGCTCTGGTCGTGTTGCAGCAAGACAGTCTGCTGCATGGCTCTTTGGTCTGGCATGTACATAGAAAATACTGACAACATGAGCACCAGGCAATGACTAACACAGTTGCGCATGTGAGATGCTCAGGGCTGTTACTCACCAGAGGGCTAGCCCTTCCAGCTGCTCCAGCAGCTGCTGCAGCTCCACTTGGTAGTGGGGCCTTACTAAGCCCCACACCCGCCTTGTGAATAACAGTATGGCTGAACTCAGCTGCCCTGCATAGGAGCCCATGAGGATCACAGATCTACCCCAAACACTTGTTCAAGCAGGATAGCATACAAGACTTTGCCTTTTATCAGGTGTTGGAGCCTGACACGAGGAAGCACTTTGACATTGCTCCAAGATTCTAAGTGAGGGCACTGCAAATGCACGCACTCTCTTGCTTTGTAGAGTGAATTTTGGACCCTTCGACAGCACACGCATCATCACATGATCATGAATTGCTACTGCCGCAAGTTTCATGTTGCTGTGTGTCTTGATGCTGACCTGACGGTGGCAGACAGAAACTTTGCAATGCGCTCCTGCAAGACTGGAGTCTTCAGGACCTCATTCACTGTGGGTCTCCTCTTGGGGTCTGTGCGAAGGGTCATGTCCACCAAGTCTTTGAGCCCTTTAGAGTAGGTAGAGGCTATGGGCAAATAGCTGCCCCTCACTATCTGCATAGTAGGCATTGTCAGGCAGATTGCCTTTTGAAGTAGGTGGTGGCTATAGGCAAGTAGCTGCCCCTCACTCTCTGCATCGTAGGCATTGTCAGGCAGATTGCCTTTTGAAGTAGGTGGTGGCTACAGGCAAGTAGCTGCCCCTCACTATCTGCATAGTAGGCAGGGTGGAGCAGATTGCCCTTCAGAGTAGGTAGTGGCTATAGGCACATAGCTTCCCCTTGCTGGTTGCAAGGTAGGGAAGGGAGGGCACATGCAAAGTTATGCTCATCCCTGTGCATGCTCGAGCAAAAGGGAGCACATGAACACACACACACACACACACCTTTGTGGCCAGCTGTCTCATGTTTGGGGCATCAAACGGATGTCTCAGGGTAGCCATCTCATACAGCACACACCCCAGAGACCAAACATCACTCTGCAAGATAACACCAATATTCTCGCACTTGAAACGAAGGCGCATGCACCAATGCTGCCACAACTTTCTGCATGACAGCATCAGTAGCCACGCGCTCTCAGCAAGGCTCATTTGAGCAAGCTGCCATGTGGGCCTGTTGAGCATGATGCCCCTTGAGTCTGATGAAGGGCATTTTACTTGTTTATGTGCGCACACGAGAAGCTGCTGCTTGCACGGTGTGTGCAGGACACTTGATACTGATGCTGCAGAGAATTGAGTGCTGCAATGGTTGAACGAGTGGCTGACTTTCATGGTCGACAGACCACCAACCTCTTCGACAGCTTGTTTTATTAGCTCACTCTCTGCTGTTGAGAGTGCTGATCAGCTGTCAATCGTGAAATTGCCACATGCTCAGTCATTGCAACATGCAGCATGCAGCAGATTTGGCTCCTGTCCACAGTCTCAGGCTCAAGCCTTGCACATGATGTGGAGGGCAAGAATGCTTGAGGCAGGTGCCTTTCATAGTGAGTGCCTTGCATCCAGCGGGCATGAGCCTGAACATGCGCACCTTTGCATTGTAGCCCCTGTTTTGGCAGATTTCAGGGCTGAGGTAATATGGAGTGCCGACGCCAGTCTTAGCCAGCTGCATGGTGCTACTCAACACCTTGGACACTCCAAAATCACCGAGTTTGAGCAGGCCACCAGCAGACATGAATACATTCTGCGTCTTAATGTCTCTGCATACAGCAGGGTTGCATTTGTGTGATGTCGCTCAGGATCAAGCGTTGCACCTGCGCCATAGCTTTCAACTACATTTGGCAGATGCTGATGCAACACCATGTGCACAACTTTGATGATGTCTCTCTTTGGCTATGGTGATTGTGCTCATCTGCAAGTAAGTCAACTGGCTCTATCAGCACTGCTGTGCAGTGGCTGATGCAGGCGCACAAGAAAGGATGCCTGCATTCAGGACAAGGTGTATGCAAGAAGGGAGTCACCTGTGCAAAATCTTGCGGTCATGCACATGCTTCAATCCAAGGCAAAGCTGCACAAACCAGTCTAGCAGGACTGCCTCAGGTAGAACAGCCCCGTTCCTCTTCTTGAGGGCATTTGCCAGATCACCTGCCACAGGTCATTACAGGCAAGTCCGCAGATCAAGCAGGACGTGAGTGAAAGACGGATGTAACGATAATAAGGTGCAGTGCATGAGCTGCTCTCTGGTTTGCAGTAACCTTCAGAGCAGTAGTCCATCAGGATGCACAGCTTGCCCCCCGTCACAAAGGCCTCCTTGCAACTGACCACATTTGGATGGTGCAGGGCTTGCAGCACCTGCAGCATAATCGATCATGCATGCTCGTCCACCGTAGCGCACGCACAGCTTACAACGAGCTCGCTAGGTCAGGCGATACCTTTGCCTCCTGCTCTGCTCCTTCCCGTTCTGAACGCTGCATTCTAGAGATGTCAATCTCTTTAAGCACGTATTTCTGCCCGTCAGCTTTGCAGGTCACCAGGTACGCAGCTCCAAAGCTGCCCTTGCCCAACATCTGCCCTTTGATGTATCTGTCAGCCATGACGCTGACGATGTGGACACAGTCAGCTACTGGAATGGCATGATGTACATCAAGCTTATGTGATCGGCAGTCGCATGCGTCCTCCAGATCATGCTCACGCGCTGATGCCATGAAGTCCACTTCCTCAGCAGGGGAAAGGAATAATAAATGCCGTGGGGAACGAGACAAGCTTCTTCTTCTCTGTGGCTCCGAAATGCCAAAAGTGATGCACAGCTCCGAGGTCAATTGGTTGCGGAAACAACGAGGGTCAACTGATCGCTACGTTCTATTGTAGCGACACTCCATTCCAAGCAGCAAACAAATGCATTTGCGTGCCGTGACTCTGCTTTGCACCTACCCTCGAATCGCCAGCTGATCTTTGAGCAACCTTGAGTAACAAGCGACCCGTGTCGACCGACTGTGAGGACTAGGGATCAGAACCGTTTACATCCAAGCACAGGGTTTACAGTTTGTAACGAGGCATGCTGCAAATCTTTGTTCGCGGGCTCGTTCAACCTCTGCGCAAGATCTGATGGACTTGCGAAAACGGAAACACACTCGTAAGAATCTTCTGGCCGGCAAACTTAGCGATCTCCGCGCTCGTCAGCCCCGACTTTTGCGTGACGCCAGTCCCATCGTGCAGGCAGCTCATCAGACGGTCTTCATGAGCCCTTGTTGGCTCCCAGTCAGTCAGAGGTTGCAGAAGAAGCTCTACCAACTTCTTACGACGATTCCACAAACATTGAAAGGGCTATTGTGCCCCACAGCATCAACAAGTACGATTGGGAAGAGCTCTGGCGTTCACTGGTGGCAGGCTGTGTCCAGTCTTGCGCAAACGCTTGGAGTAAGATCCTTGGCACCCTGCACAAAGCTAGTCCACACTGTTGCAGTCAGACGCTGACAGTGTCAAGCTGCTGATACAGATGCAGTGGTGTCTTGCTTGAGCGGCATATTTCCGCGGACGGTGTCGCCTGCTCCTGTTGAGCTGACTCCTGAGCAGGTGGGTCACAAGAATTACTTCAGCTAATCATGACCTGGTATTGACAACACTCCCTATATGCAGGCAGAAAAGCTTCACAGCCTGCAAAGCCGCATTGCAGTCCAATATGAGCCCACAGATGAGCAGCATCAGGTGTGACACATGCTCTCTGCTAGGCTTATTGGCAAATATTTGTGTGTAGCTCTTTGTCTGACTGAAACCTGAGCTGTGGGCGCAGAAATTGCTGCGTCAGCTTTGGTCACATGCCTTCCCTGGTGAACCTTCTCAGCTGCAATCAGAAAAGTGGAAGGACATGGGATGGCAAGGCATCAACCCAGCTACTGATTTCAGAGGTGGTGGTCTCATATCGCTGCAGAACCTGCTGTTCATGGCAAACCAAAAGCCAGAGCTTTTTGCGATGTTGATGCGTAAGACCAAAGGGAAAAGGGCACAGGACACCCCTCTCGAGGATGGGGGTAGAGGTGGGGAGTACCCCTTTGCAGCAGCAGGTGTCAATTTCAGTCATATGCTTATTGAAATGCTTGATTTGAGAGACCCTTCAAAGGTCCCTGCTTCTCCTGCTGGACAAGGCTTTCTAGAACTATTGAAGTTGGGTCCAGCCGCCTTTGATGAAGTGTACTGCCTAGGGTTTGAGCGTTTTGATGAGCTGTGGTTGCAAACTGGTGTTGAGTCTGGTGGGAAATGGGGCTATTTTGACTTCAACAGCATCAAGACTAAGCTGCAACAAGAACTGACTAAGCAGCTGAGCATAAGGCCAAGGACTGTTGCTGAACTCAGGAGTCTGATGCAGTTCAGCTTTTAATTTCACATTGCACTTTTTACCTGGAAGTTGCAAATTGATCTCAACTCATTCTTGAGCAGTTCTGATGGCACGGCTTTGTGTGCATGGCAAGGTATTCTTACAAACGAGATGCAGCATGATCTTTACTGACTGAACAAGCTGTAGGTACACGAAAGCTGTATACCATGTCTGAGCTATACCCACATGCATACCCAGCATGGCCTCGAAAGCTGTGTCCAGTCAGTACATGCTTACAGAAAACATAGCCTGCGCAAAGTCTTCAAGTCACTGTGACAGCTGGCACAAGATGGTCCGATTGGCTAGCACAACTCCAGCATCTCAACAGAAGATTACTGACCGCAGAATTCGTGTAGGAACTGTGCTATGCTAATGCTGTGTGAAGCGTGGGGGTCCAGTGTCGACAGCACATAGTCCCGCTCCTTGTCTGACATCAGAATGTTGCAGGCTGCTGAGGCTGATAGAAGAGACCTCTCAGACACTGCTCCTGTGTGCTGCTCGTCAAACTTGCTCAACACCTGCACAATGCCCTTGCAGTCAACTTGTCTGCTGCTAGGTGTGTGTGCACAGTTACTTGGAGATGTAGTGATGGTGAGCTAATGCCTGAATCAGCATCCATTTGAATGCAGGCACACAATGTGTCATGACAGAGCTAGTTTCACAGCCAAAAATGCAGCAGCTCAACACACAGCGTCACGCCTTCCGCCACAGAGTTTCCTCACAACATCATGCATGAAAGCAACATGACATCTGTTCCTCACATCTGGCTGCATGAGAGCAACAGGACATCTATTGCCCTTGACATTGCTGCACTGCTTTCTTACAGCGCACAGGCACATGGCTCCCACACAACACGCAAATGCAAAAAAACATCAGGCAACAGTAACTTTATGCTGACCTGCTGCAGCTTGTGGCCCTGAGCAGCAAACTGGGTCTTCAGGTTGGTGATCATGTTGTAGGTGGAGGTGGCGTCCAGAGTGTTCTGGGTGTTGTCCACAGAGCCCAGGTACAGGGCGTAGTAGTCGCTGTGCAGCAGCTCTTTCATCAGTGCCTGGTAGTCGATCACCCCTGACGCCTGAGGGTCATACTGCAGCAAGCAAAACCAAAAGGACTTAGGCACAGAAGTACAGATGTACACAGATGGCAAGGTGTATTTTAGTAGGTTCTGGAAAGTTAATTCTAAAAATAAAAAAAAGGAAGACAAAATACAAAGACAGTGCATGTTCAGCATGGATGGCAACATGACTGGCGCTCACGCACGCCTGACACCTGAGGGTCATGCTGCAGAAAGCATGACCAAATAGGCTTACACTGCCAAGAAATCAAAATGGGCCTGTTTGAAGCCGGCATCAGCATAAACACAGCACTGCAAATATGCAGACAGTGCAAGCTCCTCACAGACAGCAACATAACTAGTAGGTAAAGCGCCTGCTGCCTGAGGGCCATACTGCAAGGAGCACAACAGACACGAATGGTATCTAATGAGTGCGTGTTCTGTTTGTAAAGCAAAACTGCTAAGGAGTGCATGTATGGATAGCAAAAAGTGTTTGGTACTCCTTCACCGCTGTAGTTTGTGGCTTGCTGCTGCACACACTACAAAGGGAAAAGAAAGAAATGAAAAGAAAAGTTTACGCTTTTCAGCAATCATAATGGGAGCCTCCTAAGGCGGCAGCCCGGAGCACACACTACAAAGGGTCAAGAGTGCCTTGACACAGTAAGAGACACCAAGTTGCTTGGGATCCCACCATGGCTTGGGGACACGATCTGGCAGGACCAGTATTGCCATGTATTGCTGCCAACTGCTGCAATGCAAGGCCATGCAAGCCAACATACTGTCGCTGTATGCAGCAGGTAGCATGTTGCTGGACTTTGTAAGTGTACTAAGGCAGTGTACAATGAACACACAACCTTTACAGCAAGTGAGTGTGGCAGAGAGATGAGTCATACCCTGCAAAACAAGGCCAGCAATGAGTCATCATCCAGCTGCATTCCAAAGCTCTCAGTCATCACCCTGAAATCCTCAATGCCAATCTGCAAAACACACACATATGCTTCAGGACCACAATGCTCACCAGTACAGGTAGCTACAAGCTGTTCTATCCTCTGCAAGCCTGTGGAGTGCATAACATGTATAGCAACCTAGCGGCCATGCTGGTCCACTGCCACCCTAAATATGCATGCGCAACACATTACCCTGCACAGCAAAGTATGACACAGCATCCCAAGTATCCAACTAAAATTCATTCCCTAATCATCAAAGTGCAACACATTCGAGAGAGGGTCGCATTACACTCCTTTGTGTCTCCTAGCTGATGACCCACAATCCACCAACAGAGAAGTGATACATTGTTCTGACAGCAAAAATGGGATGCCAGCATGGTATACACACACGGCACGCTCATACTGGCATGTCCAAACAACTTGTTTTCGCAGCAACATCATGCTCAGGGACGGCAGGGCTGCGATGCAAGATCTTCTTTCTGCAACAGTTTCACGTCCCCACACATGCATGCATGGATGCACACATCCCCACACATGTGAACCCCCACACAGTCCCCACACAGGTGAACCCACACAGTCCCCAAACATGTGTCCCCCCACACAGTCCCCACACATGCATACATAAAGGCAGACATGCCTGCTCCTGTGCAAAGCTGCAGGACTCAGTGAATGTCCACAAAAGCAGGGAGACATGTGTCTACTTGAAACGAAATCACTGGCTGAAGACTGCATTGCTCATGTACAGCCATGCATCACTGCATTGTCCGTTGATTGAAACAAACTCACGTATCCGCTGCCGGCTGTGTCGTACATCTTAAACAGCTTCCTCAACATGAAGGCGTTGTTGTTGGCATTGCCAATCTTGCCAGCCAGGCGCTCCTTCATGTGAGTTATCATGTCTGACAGCCTCTTGCTGCAGCAGATACTGACGCTTAGCTAAATATGATGCTGCAACCAATACTCACACTCAGCTACATATGATGCTGCAGCATGACAGGGTACCAAGGCAATTTTCACTGAGGGTATTACAAGGTGGCATGCGTCACAAACACAGAATATATACTCAGACAAGTGTTGCAATATCAGAGCAAGGTGTCAATGCAGGGTGAGTGCACCAGGATGGTGCACCGGGACAGTAGGACAGCGCTTGCTCAAGACATTTCATACAATGCTGATTGCATGGGAGCATGCTGCAGCACTCACAGGCACAGTGCAAAACTAAACTTTAGTCTGCAGCCCACATTACTGCAATGAGTACTTCCTAATAACTTCTGCTGTGCCTGTTCGTTGCTGAGGCCAGAGTGCACATGAATTCCATGCAAGCAGGGCTGGCAACAGCAGCATGTAAAGTCTGTCAGCAAAGTTTTGACGCTTACTCGCCAACTCTCTGGAAGGCGCTGCTGTAGATCTCCTTCAGGTCTGCCACATCAGCAAGCATCTTGTTGCGCAGAGGGCTCCTGATGCGTGCCCCTGCTGGAAAGGGGGCGGCGTACTCTGTTCTGTATGATGTGATGAAGGGGTTGATACGGGCATCGCCCAGAGCCAGGGAGCTCTTGGGGGGCTTGGCGCTGTCCTGCTTGCCTATACGGCACACAGCTTGACTGTTAGTCAACTCTTCATGCATCTGTGTTTTGAACCTTGCTGGGAGTATGGGGATGCATGGGACTGAGGCAGGCACCAATCAATGACAAAGAAATCTTTGGAGGGACTTGGCATGGTCCTGCTTGCCTGAGCAGCATATACAATCACACTCGGTTGTGATGCTAGGTTTGCTAGTGCACAAGTCTGTGATAGGTGTGATGGTCAGTGCAGCAGCACTCTTAGGAGCACTAGGTTTGTTTGGCCCAGCTGCTGAAGTGCCAGAAAAACAAATTGTTGTGTGCTTGGAGGCTAAGATAGCAGGAGAAAATAGTGCCAGCTATGATGAGTGTTGAGCACATCCTTGTACGCATGCCTAAGGAATCGCTGCAGGCCTTCAACACACTTCTGCATGCCTAAATAGTCACAAGGCCATAGCTGTTGCACTAAGATCTCTTTCTCCATCTGACAAACCCAGTGCCAACCAGTACCGGTCAAGAAGCTACAGGAGCCAGCTGGAAGCAAGCAGAATAAGTGATGGAACAGCTACCATGAGCAGGGTGTAAATCAAAGCCAAAGATCCTGATGCCGTACCCTTAGTCTGCAGCTGAGGCCACAGGTTGACAGGCTCATGCCTGGGCTTGTAGGTGTCTGGGAAGTTGCAAGGGTCCCTGGATGGCGTGCTGACTGGGGGCACGTAGGTCCTGGTGAACAAGAAGCTGCTTTGGGGAGGTTGCTTGGTCTGCAGCTGTGCTGGGATTGGAGTCTGTGCATATGTCTCCATCAAACCTTGGATGTACCCCGTGTATCTGCAGCAGATTGACAGATACTGGCTTCATAACACTTCGCAGAAGTGTAGATGGTCTATACTGCTAGGCGCGTATCATGCGACTGCAGTAAAGGCATCCCTGGGCGGCATGTGCACAGGCAAGCAAAGGCTCCATGACGTGACAAAGGCTTTCAGCCAAAGCGGCAGGTACAGACAGCCTCCAGAAAGACACAGGCCACCTCGCTTACCCTGGCATCTTGAATTCGGGTTCTGAGAAAGGCGTTGATTTGTTCAGACCGTACGTGTCAGTGAGAGGCATCCCGGTGCGGATGGCCGACATCTTTGGCAAAGTACTTCGAGAGACCGAAAGAATCGGTTCGAAGACAACAGGCAGGCTCAATGGGAGGGAACGAAGACGACCTTGGGCACCTCCGTGTCGAGAGGCAAGTTAGGTCAAGCGTGCCACTGAAGTGTTTGTTAAACCCTAAACAGTCAACCCTACACCCACATCACACACCATCATATACATGGAGACAGGAGCAGCGCCCCGTTTTGCAACCTAGCCAGCACTGAGCACAAGACTTGTCGAATGCACACTATGCGAGTCTAAGACATTTACATCAGGCTTTGTATGGTCGCTACCACCCCAGAGGTAGCCTTAGAGGTTAGAGTCTATGTATATATATATATGCTTGCCTATCTGAGTCTGCATTAACATGGGACCTTGGATCCAACAGGCCTACAGCACACGCATGGGAAAGGCTAACACACATCTTGTCCTTTGCATCATGAGAGTGACTTTTACAGAAGCAACATGGAAAACACGCTCATGAAACCCGGCCCTGCAACAAGTATTGAGCATATTGGGCGTCGCATATTGGCAATATTATATACAAAATGACTGAAATGTATACGTTTCCCTACCTGCCTGTTGTACACATACTGTTGAAGGTCAGATTTGTTCCAGTTCTATAATCATGCACAGACTCTTGGCCACCAAACACAGCAGAAGCCATGGCACCAGTAGCCATAACCAAAGCAAGCAACATCACAACCACAAAAGACTTGCCAGTTTTCCTAACAATTCTGCCAATAATGAACACCCCAGCAAAAGAAGACAGAAAGTTGCACGAACCGTAAATGTACGCATACTCTGCATTGATATTGCCATTGACAGCAAAAGACAATGTAGCTGCGCTACTGGAAAACAAGATCATGAGGGTTGAGGTTGCAGCAGTGGCAAGGGGGTGAACCTGTAGTGTAAGAAGCAAGGGTCCCATGATGACCCCACCCCCCATGCCTAGAATAGCAGCCAAAGCACCCCCACACACACCCACAGCAGATGCTACCATCAAAGTAGTGCAACTCCATTGTATATGTTGCTGTTGTTGCTGCTGGTTTTGTTGTTCACTGGCTTCAAGTGACCCTCCTGATATACTGCTTTGCTGCTCTCGGCATGCTAAATGTACAAAGAATGCTGATGCACCCAGTAACGCTACGGCTTGAAGGGTGTACAGGACCCAATAAGCAGCAGAGCACTGTCTCGTCTGCCCCTTTGCAAGCTGAAAAGCAGCAAACACGAGCCACATTGCAAGCGCAGCGAGCAGCTTCCTTCCAGGCAACTGCTTCAAGGCATCTGTACACTGATCAGACCATCTGGCCATGCTTCTTTCAGCCTTAATGGGCTGTTGCAAAGACCAAGTTGTCAAGGTTTCCTTTCCCGTCGTATCTCTACCATGCGATACGTCACCAGAGTCATTGTCCTGGCTAAGAAGAGGAGCGGCATCATCAGCTGAGTGGCTGCTGGAGGCTTGCAAAGCCTCAAACTCACCACTTGAGCTGCAGGTATGCTGTCTGGGCGATGGCTCAAGTCCCAGCTTGGTCTGTGATGCATCAGGAGTGAAGGGAGTGAAAGGTTCTGAGTCACTTTCTGCTCTGATTCTCAGGGCCTCTGCTGAGCTGTTGGTGAGGCTTGGCTGAACAGGGACCTCACCTTTTGTTTTGTCCATTTTGAGGTCCCAATTGATGTCTGAAATAACATCAGCATGTGATGCCAATGGCATGGCAACGGCCAGATCCTGGAGTGTGCTAGTAGCCTTCAGCTTTGCAGCATGCAGTGAGCTGTCTGGCCTGGTCGCTTCATGGTCAGCCGCCAGAACTGAGGCAGTACTGGCAGCTCTTGAGCCAGGCATGTTCAGTTCGTCAGAAACAGATCGCAGCAGATTGTGTACAGAATTTGCTCGCTCAGTATCTTGTTGATCTATCTGTACCACATGCAACTCAAGACTGCCTGGTGGAGGCTTGCACTCAACATGGTATAGCTTGAGCCCCTTGGCTGCCGTCTTGCATGTCAGGTATGACAGGAAGCAAACGAGGCCAATGGTGATAAGCCACACTGGGATCATGTGATTCAGGATCACGCCTGCAAGATGCAGACGAGTCAGTGTAGTTACTGTGCCAAACTAACAAGCCACATGGTTTTTGACATCTTCATTCTACTGCTAGGACCTTCTGGAGCTGCCAATGATAAACAGCAATTTGCCTGAGGGCCTTCTGAGCGTAAATAGTCAAGGGTGGGCGTACCTATACTGGTACCCAGCAGAAGTGACGGGATCAGCACTAGGGCAAGATCAAACTGTATGAGCGGTTTGTCTGGGTGCTGTGGGTGCGTCTGAAACAAGGCAAAAGAGGCACCTGCAATAGCTCCACCAGTGATGATTGCTTGGGAGGTTGCTGCTGAGTCCTTGACGCCTGCAGTGGCAAGGCAGTAATGCAGAGAACGCTGATCATGTCAGTATGCTGTTTCCATATACGCTAGGACTTACTGAACTCCAGGAGAGAGTTGAAAAGCGGCACAAAAAGCGCTCCTCCACCTGCTCCAGCAGCATTAGACAATGCTCCAACCTGCAACAGATCTGTCTCTAGAGCAGGTGAATGTTGTACTCTTTTCCATGTGAAACTGGTTTTGCAACATGCAGGCTGGCTCACCACTGTGACCATGCACACTGCTGGAATGTTTCGATCCAGATGGGCAAAGAAGCTCTGGCTGATATCTGAGGCTGCAAGCAAAGTCCTTCGCATGCAGTCCTGCAGCAGGATATGATCCCTGCAGGAAATGAGGTCAGGACAACACTTGGCGGCTTTTGGTGCAAAAGCCGCACTCAACGCATTGCACTGAACCGCAAAGTGCGCCCGCAAGTGGCCGTGTAGCGGGCTCACGGGGTTACCTAATATTTCTATTTTGAGGTCTCATTTTCAGCTTCTCAGTGGTGCAGGAGACTTTTTGGAACACCAACAGACTTGTCAGAGTCGTCAGCAGCGCTATCTGAACGAACTTGGAGAAACTAAGCATGTCTATATGTCGGTTCGTGCACGCCATGCAAAACACGGTCGTTGTCAGGACATCGAATTGAACGCGCTGTGTGCAAAATGAAGTGCGCCTAATTCCATTGTGCTTGTTACCATCGCACCGTGCGCCACGAATGGTTGCGCAGGCGTTTTACCGCGAAGCATCTGTCACATGCGGTAGAAGGTGTCGTGCTCATCATCAGTAATTGTGCTGGGCGTGCTTCGTGCTGTGGAATGTAAAGTTTGCTGCAAACGTTGATGTTGACGTTTGGCTGTACGTCATGCATTGCAGCATAGGGCATAAGCCTAGGGCCTTGGGTTTGTGTTTGGCCTGCAGGTCTGTAGGTGCGCACAAGTGCTGGCCGAGGTGTTGCGGAGATAGTATGAATCACGAGAGATCTGCACAGGCTCTGCGCCTGCCTTGCTGTGCTCAGTAGTCTTGACAGACTGACGCAACCAAACTGCAAGTGTCTACCTCATTGTGCTTCTCCGCGCCGTCCTGCGCAACGTGTCAAATCGACGTCGGTGACATAGCGCACAAAGCTAGGTTGCGCAGGAGCAGGCGGCAAGCGCGACCGTTTTGTTCGCAAACAGCACATTCGCGGAAATGGATAACTCTTCTCCTCTCGTGAACAGTGAGGCTTACACGGCTGAGCGAAAAAATGAGGACTCTGCAATGCTTAGACAAGCAGCCATGGAGCGCACTGATGCATCGTCACGGCATCCGACAGTCGCACTTCCAGGTTCGGTATTCAAACGTGGCCACGCAGACTGCATGATCAGTACAAGTTACTGCCAAAGTTGGGCACAAGAATGTTCAAGAAATGGCAATCAGCCTGGTACTAGACGGCCCATCTGTTCTGACACGTTTTGCTTTGCTACAGCCAACCTGAAGGGAGAAAAAGCATCTGACACCACAGATGTTGACGTTCGTCCGGCCAACAAGCTTGGTCGTGACACACGAAAGAAGATCGTGGATGAAGCGCTTGCTACCAAAGATCAGGACCAATACCGGTTTCTCAAGCTCATCAAGGACAGGATGGATGCGTGAGTGTTTGTCTCCCTGCACACCGCTATTGAGAGCTGTCTTACTACACTTCTTACAGCATTTGTCTCACACGCTTGGAGTACAATGCAGGGTGGGCATTGCACCATCAACTGTGGAAGTCAGATTCGAGGATTTGCACATTCAGGCAAAGGTGTTTGTCGGTGCCAGGGCGCTGCCTTCGGTCCTCAACTCATACAGAAACTTTTTTGAGGTGAGTGTGCAACAACAGTTAGCATCACCAGGTTGCTTGTGAGCCAGCATGATTAGGCAATGCAGAGCACACAGAATACACATCTTCATCTAAATGCTCAACACAGACTCATAACTTTGAAGTGCAACCTAGTTGGTTGGCTGGAAATTCCTCCTCTTCCTACCTAGCTCAAGAGCCACGGTCAAAACACTGCCGCTGCTGAACTATTACAACACCAACTTTCCTGTGAGTCTTTTGTGGATATGCTGTGGGATAGCTCATGAGTGTTGATGTGAACGCACACCACAGCTTGCTTGCTGGAATTGCAGGGCTTGCTTCAGACTCTTCATCTCCTGAATGTCAAGAAGCGCAAGTTTGTCATCCTGGATCAGCTGAGTGGGCGCATCACCCCAGGGCGCATGACCCTGCTGCTGGGCCCCCCAGGCTCTGGCAAGAGCACCCTGCTTGCTGCCCTAGCTGGCAAGCTGCGCAACAGTGATCTCCAGGTGCGCTTTGCAAGGTCGCACACTTCTTCATGTGGGCGTGGCGCCTGACACATATTTGCAGAGTTCCTGACTGTTTGTGCCTGATGCTTGTCTGTGGGTTTTCCATTGCTTGCTTTGTGCCTGATACATGTTTGTGAGATCCCAGACGCATGATTGCTTGCTTTGCACCTGGTCTGTATCTCGATGCATCATTGCTTGCTGCAAATCTGGAGTACAGCTGTGGGACTCCTGATGCGTCATTGCTGGCTTCAAGCCTGGTACAGCGGTGTCACAACTGAGTAATGACTCACTCATTCTGTTTACTATATGCTGTAAAGCATAGTCAGCTGGACATGCACCATCACTAACATCACGGCTACCTCAACAGGCTGCATTGCCAAGCAACATCATTGAAGCTGCTCACTTCCTACAATGTGATGTCCCTAGTCCCTTGGCTTCCTGCGTGAGCAGCAAGCTGTCTGGTCCTCGAAGCTGTGCCAAACCTTATCTGTCTGTGTGCTTGTGCTTGTCGACGTCTCTGTGTGCAGCAACCGTTTGATCCTGAAGCTTGCATTCACACCTTTTGGTGCATGTGCTTCTTGTAGGTGAAGGGCAGCATCACGTACAATGGCCACACCTTTGATGAGTTCATTCCTGAGAGGACATCCAGCTATATTGACCAGCAGGACATCCACCTGGCGGAGCTGACAGTCAGGGAAACCTTTGACTTTGCTGCATGCTGCCAAGGCACCGGTCACAAAGCTGGTATTGTCCCTGCTCTTCTCAGTGCATCACAGTTGCAACCATATACCATACAGAGTGTTGATAACCACAACAGCACCAATCAAGAAGCAACAACAGTCAAGTCGTCCGCAACAACCAGCATTCGATCATGTTGCAAGGAAGGGAACATTGCAATCGCAAGCCAATGTCAAGGTGCATCAACCATTATCATGTGGTCACATGATGTTGCAGACATCGCAAAGCTGCAGCCAGAGTCCACCTGTATACTCTGACATGCATTGACCAAGCAGTGTTCATCTTTACGCTGCAAACATGACACAGCTACAGCCAGAGGTCAAATGTGCATTTGATCAATCAGTGTTCATCTTGGTCATGCTGATGTTGCAGAGACAAGACTTGTCCTGCACGCACCTAGCTCATCATGAGCAGGAAAGCAAGTTCATTGTTATTGTCATTATCATTGTTGTTTTATCATCATTATTATTATTACTATTATTATAATCATTATTATTATTATTATTATTGTTTCTGTTATGATTATTATGTGTACTATTATGCTGATGTTGCAGAGGAGCTAGCTGAGTTGAGGAAAAGGGAGAAGGAGCAGGGTATCCAGTCCAACTGGGAGATTGACTCCTTCATGGCAGCCAGTGCCCTAGAGGGCAAGAGGGAGTCCATTGTCACTGAGTACATGCTGCGCATCCTGGGTCTAGATGTAAGCACCCTCACCTGACAGCAAGCCTCACTGAGTATATGCTGCGTATAATGGGCCTAGATGTAAGCATTCTCACCTGAGAAAAGAAAGAAAAGAAAAGACTACGCCTTTTGGTGTCAAGTTAATGAGAAGCCAAGTCTTATACCAGGCTGCCCAGGTCCTCATCTGACAGCAAGCCTTGTGTAATTTATTTGATGGTCTGGTATGTATGAGTCCTGGTTGTGCACATCAGAGGCTGCGCTGGCTTGCCCACTTCCTGGTGCAGTGGTTGTGCCAATGGTGTTGCATTTATGATTGATACATCAGAGCCATGCAAATGCTGGCAACTTCTGCCTTTACTTGCTGTGGTTCTGCCTTCCCTTGATGTGACTTCTGCCTTGTTGCAATGTCAGACAGACATGCATGTCTATCCTGCATTGAACTTTTTTGCAACAAGCTTCATGAAAATCATATTTTTCAATGGGTTTATTGCTTTCTTCTTACTTGCTTGTTTGTTTAGTCTGATGATGCATCACTACTGTGCAGGTGTGTGCTGACACACCAGTGGGGAGCGCTATGATCAGAGGCATCAGTGGTGGTCAGAAGAAGCGCGTCACTACAGGTAACACCAACACTAGGCTGTTGAGTTTTTCCCAACAAGTGATACCTTCCCAACATGCTGTCAGCTGCACATACCAGCTGGCAAAAGGCAGCAGATAAGCTTGTGATCATTCTCTAAAGCAAAGTGTGTTGCCCCTCCTGGTGTTTGTTTATAGAGGTTTTCCTTAGTAATGTGGTGCCCTGATCTGCGTATAATATTGTCAACTCCTGTTGTATACGGTGTATGGAGGTGGTACAATCTGACGGTGACCAATATCTTATACAGTAGAAACAGTTGTTATCGGTCCCAAGGCATGTCTTGAGTTGATACATACATGGGACCATGCCTGCTTCAAAAGCATGTCACTTGAGTATGAGTGCACCACCTTTGGGACAACGCCCTTGATCTCATGCACAAACAAGAGCTCCTGGGAACCTGCTCACATCATACTGTTGAACCTTACCAGGTCATGTGCCTCTGCGTCACATGTGCCTCTGCGTCACACTATGTGACAGAAATGACGTTTGACCACACCACACCACACCACACCACACCACACCACACCACACCACACCACACCACACCACACCACATGTGTCATTGTTATCTCACTGCAGGTGAGATGATGGTCGGGCCCAAGAAGACGCTGTTCATGGACGAAATCAGCACCGGCCTGGACAGCAGCACCACCTTCCAGATTGTGAAGTGCATGGGAGACTTTGTGCACCTGAGGGAGGGCACCGTGCTCATGTCTCTGCTGCAGCCTGCACCCGAGGTCTACAACCTCTTTGATGATGTCCTGCTCCTGTCTGAAGGTGAACCCCCCCATTACTTAAATGTGCTGCAGCCTGCACCTGTTTGGTGATGTCCTACTCCTGTCAGAAGGGGAATTCCCAGATGCACAAGTGTGCTGCAGCCTGCACCGGTTGGTCGAATTCCTTCTGTCTGTCTGTCAGAATGTGAGGTCTCAGATACATAAATACGCTGCAGCCTGCACCTGTTTGTTGATGTCCTCCTGTCAAAAGGTGAGCTCACAGATGCGCAAGTGTGCTGCAGCCTGTGTTGTGTTGTAGTTTGCTGTGTTGTCCTGGGCTGGGCTGGGCTGGGTTTTGTTGTGTTGTGTTGTGTTGTGTTGATCATCGTCATTGTCATTGTCATTGTCATTGAGGTAGGTCTTGAGGCTGTCTTGACCACACATGTAGCGAGTACCATGTTCCATGGACCTAGAGAATTTGATGCTGTTTGCTGTCTTGACTACAAATGCAGGTCACATCATGTCCTATGAAATTTGTGTTGTGCATGTAAGTTATAACACTAAGTCGCACATCTGCAGTGTTTGAGGCTCTTTTGGTTGCACATGCAGGTAACATCGTGTTTCATGGGCCACGCGAGGAAGTGGTGGAGTTCTTTGAGTCCTGCGGCTTCTGCTGCCCAGAGAGGAAGGGAGTGCCGGACTTTCTGCAAGAGGTCACATCCAAGAATGACCAAAAGGTCAGCCTGCTGATGCATTCTCCACAACCTGGCACAATCTACCCTGGTCACAGCAAGACATTGTCAAACTCACTGCGAGTGTATGTTTATTTCGCTGCATGTCACATTGCATGATCATGCATGTTGTCTTTGTTCAAAGCATGTGATTAGGTCACATCATTGTATAATTTTTCATTGTGTTGTATCATGTGGTGTCAAAATCAGACTAGCCTGTGTCATACACTACATAACAGTTTAGCAAGTATGAACTCATCCTCTTTTGTGTATGCCAGCTATACACAGCTGCTTTACTGAAGCACTTGGTGTGCTATTTGGCCCAGATTTGATGCCGCCTTTGCATCGCTGCTGCTGTATCACATCATGAGCGTCTTTCGTCTGGACTGCTTGCTTGTGATGTGCGTGCTGGGCTTGGAGTTTGACTGGAAATGGGTTGAGTTTGGGATTGCTGCTCATGTTGTCTGTGCTTGCTTTGCAGCAATACTGGACGGGATCTGGGGCCTGGAGCTATGTGCCAGTCGCCAGCTTTGCTGAAGCCTTCAAGAAGCACAAGACAGGTCTCAAGTCTGCAGAGGGCTTGGCAGTGCCCTTTGACAAGACCACCTCCTCCAAGGATGCCCTTGTCAATGAGAGGTTCTCCCTTTCAAGTAGGCAGTTTCGAAGGGCAATGAATGCCTTTCAAAAGCACTTCTGCCTGCGTGTGTTCTTCCTTGTCCGACGAGCTTCTACAGGGCAGGGCTGCTTGAGATGCCCTGCTCTGAGGCCAGTGCGATGGTAGTCTGTCACTGTTGCTTCTTGCACCACACCAAACTGGCTTGTCAGATCTGTTTTGTTGGATCAGGAGAAGAAGCGTCTGGATATGTTTGAGGCTTGTTATCACCAGTACTGTGGTCTTCTGAATACTAAACACTCCCTCCCTCTCCTCTCCCTGTCCCGGGGGGGGGGGGGGGGGAGCAAAAAAGCAAGAGTACAAAGTGCTTCTGTTGCTGCAGACATGCAGGCCTTCAAGGCCATGATGCGGCGTGAGACCACGCTCATCCAGCGAACCTTCTTCGTCTACATCTTCAAGGCTGTCCAGGTCAGACCCTCAACCTCAAACTGTAGTCCTTGCACCACACACGTCATACAGATAGCCTTACTCTTGCATTGCACATACACTCAGATCTGCGTGTCACTGACCCCAGGCGACGACATGGATTCAATGAATGAGCAAATTAAATGTTGACAGTCACCTACGACGGCCACCTACTGAACTTAATCTACGGTTTCAGCTCTAGACTCATACTCCCAAACCCTACGTGTGTGTCTTTCCAGGCAGCCATAGTGGCAATCATTGCAGCCACCCTGTTTCTGCGGACCCACCTCCACCCCAACAGCATAGCAGAGGGTCAGCTCTACTCCGGCTTCCTCTTCTTCAGCCTGCTGCAGATGTTTTTCAGCGGTATTGCAGAGATGACCTTTGCGGTGAGCACTCTTCTTCCTTTTCTTCTTCTTCTCAGAAGCTTCCTGTCGTCTGTGTGCTCTTGTTGTGTGTTTCATGCTGCAAATATGATTGTCACCTCAACAAGCTTCCAGTCCAGTTTGACAGCGGTATGCCTGTTCCAATCGCACTGCTGATGAGCATGCTTTCAGTTGCATTTGTCAAATTAGCCGTTTGATGTGGCCATGGCATTATGGGTACAGGCGCCTCTGCATGACACTATTGCATTGGCCCCTTCATGACTAAGTAGGGGTTGCCTCGGTAACTGACTCAGGATGCTGTTAGGTCATGTCTGCTTTGTGTTTCTCTGCTTCATCATTTGATAACCGTGTCCTGCTGCTCTGCTTGCGCCCCTCAGGGCATTGCCACACCTTGTCATGCTGTCTTGAGAGTATTGAGTAAACAACACACTGTTGCATGGTGTGTGCAGATTGAGCGCCTGCCAGTCTTCTTCAAGCAGAGGGACAACTTCTTCTTCCCTGCCTGGACGTTTGTCATACCCACCACGCTCATGCGGCTGCCGGTGTCCTTTGTGGAGTCGCTGCTGTGGACTGTCATCACCTACTTTGAGATAGACTTGGCGCCCACTGCTGGCAGGTAAGCACATCTGCACCAGGTCCGTGTGTGTGTGTGTGTGTGTGCCTCTTTGTCTGTCTCTGTGTCTGTCTATCTGTCTGGGTATGTCTCTGTCTGTGCACATGCACCTGTTGCTGTGTGCAAGGCATGCTGCTTTGTGTTGTGTCCGAGTCTGTCCAGGTGATTGTGCTGTGCTTGGCATGTGGTCTGTTCTGCCCCCCATGAACTGGGTTCAGACTGCAGCCCATTGGTCTGAACATTGGGTCATGACAAATTTCTTGCCTGCCCATTTGCCCTCACCACTGTGTGACAAGCTTTGGCTTCAATGGCATCTATGAGGATGCCTCTGCATCACAAACAAAATTCCAGGTGGACCCACAACGCGAATCACAAAGCTCCGAGCCTCCTTTCAAACAGTTTGTGCCTCTTTACTACAGCTTTGCTGTCTTCTGCTGCTGCAGCTCCGGGCTGCTGCCTCAGTCAGCTCTGTTGCAATACCTGAAAAGCGTCAATTTCACTCTTCTCTGCTGCTGCAGGTTCTTTGTGTATTGGCTGATCCTGTTCCTGGTGCACAACATGGCCATCTGCCTTTTCAGAATTATCGATGCCCTAGCACGTGACCTATCTGAAACCCGTGAACCATACTTTCTTCTGTTGTTGCAGGTTCTTTGTGTACTGGCTGATCCTGTTCCTGGTGCACAACATGGCCATCTGCCTCTTCAGAACCATCGGTGCCCTAGCGCGTGATCTTGTCGTGGCCAATGCCATTGGCTCCCTTGCACTGCTAGCCATCATGATGATGGGGGGCTTTGTCATCCCCAAGGCGTCCGTGCATCCGTGGGTGGTGTGGGTGTACTGGATCGACCCCCTGCAGTACGCCCAGAGGGCGCTCATCATCAATGAGTTCACGGCATCCCGGTGGGGGGCGCTGGGGCCCCAGCTTCTGAGCCTTCGGGCCTTTCCCAACCACTACTGGTATGTCTTCATCTTGTGGTTCCCATCTGTCTGTTTAGGGTATACACCCTACATGCAAACCTCAGCTCAAATTTCAGTAAAACTGAAGGCAGCATGTCTGACAGCTCACATCTGGCTACAGACCTCGAGGTTGTGAAGTGCCAAGCAAAGTAGACTGAGACTTCCAATCCAACTTTGCCTGTGACCTTCACATGCAAGAATTTCAGTCATTATCTGTTGCCTCTTCTGATGAGTCCTAGACACAGGAACTGCAAACTGACTGATCGAGTATATACAAACATGCTTTGTTAAGCGCCAAAAGCAATGTTGCATTGCATTGTCATACAGTACTATGTCATGAAACAATCAATAGCAATAACAACAGCAGTAACAATGATCACGACATGTAACAAGCATTGCTGACCCCCCTGCAGGTGGGTCTGGGTCAGCGTGGGCTTCCTGATTGGCGCCATCATCCTCTTCCATGTCATCATCATCCTGGCCCAGAAGGTGCTAGGGCCCTTGGGCAAGAATGCAGCAGTGCTGTCAGAAGAGGCTTTGCGTGCCAGGGACGTTGCTCTGTATGGTCAGTCCGGCAAGGGGGATCTGGATGACACAGTTGTAGATGTCGACGAGCAGGTATGGGGTCGCTGCTGCCACTGATGAGGGGACTTTGTTCCTGCCTGTGCGTCTGCTCAGCATGTGCTGGTCTTTTTGTACAGACAGCACCAGCCAACATTTCCTGCCTTTGCATCTGCTGAGCGTGTGTCACATCTTGTTGCAGCAACAGCATCATCCAACATTTCTTGCCTGTGCATCTGCTCAGCATCTGCCAATCTTGTCGCAGGGACAGCATCAGGCAACATTTCTTGCCTGTGCATCTGCTCAGCATGTGCTGATCCTGTTGGATGGACAGCATCAGCCAACATCCCTCACGTGTGCATCTGCTCAGCGTGTGTCAATCTTGTCCCAGGGACAGCACCCGCCAAAATTTCATCTGCTGAGCGTGTATCAATCCTGTTGCAGAGACAGCACCAGCTGACATTTGCTGCCTGTGCATCTGCTGAGCATGTGTGCATCTGTTGCAGAGGCGCAGCAGGCGCAGTCTTGCCCTGAGAGGAGCCTCAAGGGGGGACCTCACAGGCAACAACAACTCTGCTTCCCTTTCCAACCGCCGCCTCAGCCTAGAAAAGGCACAGTTACGAAAGGCAGCCAGCAGCCAGAAGGCACTGGACAGTAGGCAGACCTTAGAGGGCCGAGGCATTGCCGATGGGCACCAGAAGCCTTCTGGGACGGCTGTGAACCCCCTTGCTGATGTGGAGACCGGGCAGATGCACCTGGACACTGCTATGGAGACTGGTGACCTGGCTTCGCACAGTCAAGCAACCTCCAACAATGCTGGTGGGTTTTCTTGTCACTTGCTAGTCATGAGCCAAATTCTCTCGAAATCATTAATGAAAAAATCTAAAAAAGAGCATATTTGGCGTGTAGTTGTTGAGGCTTTGTCTAATATATCCGTATGTGTGTGCAGACAAGCTGAGGAGTGGGGGCGATAGCATGCGCAAGACTGGCAACAGCTTCAAGGAAAGCAATGTGGAGAAGGGCATGGTGCTGCCTTTCACCCCCCTCACCATGACCTTCCATGACGTCCACTACTTTGTAGACTGCCCTCCGGTAAGTCACATCCATGTGTTGTAGGGCAAAATCCCACATTGCGCATTAGATGCCCTATAGCTCATTGTACCCTGCTGCTGTACCATGCTGTGACTCATGAACCAGTCAGCCACTCTTTCTGTCCAGCTTCATGCACCGTTAGTTGAACCCACTCTGTGCTAAGGTTGTTGCATTGCAGCAATTGAGGCAAGGTAATCACAGGCACTGCTGAAATGTGCAGCTAGTCACAGCCGCACAGTTTTGTCCGTCTTGCAGTCATCATTGCTTGCATGTTGACTGTGCAGCCAGTTTCAATGGGCTGTCTTGGCAAGCGGCTCCCTAGTGTTGCAGGACCAAGGGTGATGCATTTGTGCCTGCCCCTTTTTAGCCAAACCCCTGCCCTGTAGTTGCTGCTCCCCTGCCTTTCGGTAGCCACCCCCCCGCCCTACAGTAGTCACACCCTTGCCCTTTGGCAGCCAAGCCCCTGCCCTTAATAGCCGCACCCCTGCCCTCTGGTAGCCAACCACATCATGTCCACATGGCTGTGCTCTTGCAGGAGATGCAAGGCAAGGGTCTGTCCAACGTAAGTGAGGTGTCTGGCAAGCACCTGCTGGAGCTTCTGAGGGGCATCAGTGGGGCTTTCAGGCCCGGGATTCTGACCTGCCTTATGGGAGTGTCAGGCGCTGGAAAGACCACACTCATGGACGTCCTGTCTGGCCGTAAGACTGGTGAGTGCTTGGACATGTACCCTTGGACATGTGTGCTTTGGACATGTGTGCTTGGACATGTATCCTTGGACATGTGTGCTTTGGACATGTGTGCTTTTAAGCCAGGATGGTGAGGTCAGGATGTCAGGAAGCCAGGCTTGTGTTGTGCTCCCAGCTTCTCGCAATACTTAATGCTCTGTGCAAGATGTTGGCGGTGGAGGTTTTCATGCAAAAGTCATCAAAAACAGGGTTTCAAAACCACTATGCTGATGTTGTGTAAATGACTTCATGCATAACTGCTGGTGGAGTGATCCAGGGTGACATTGGTGGAAGTGTCCATACAAATGTCATCAAAAACAGTTTAAATGACACTCTGCTGATCTTCTGTACCTGACATCATGCATAACATGAATGACTTGTTTCATTCAAACTCAGCATTCTCATTCAATTCTGTAGGCATTGTCTGTTGACTCCTCTGATGAGACCTAAAGACGCAAAATGTAAACTGATTGATTGACTGATAACTGCAGGCGGTGTAATCCAGGGTGACATCCGCATGAACGGCTACCCGAAAGAGCAGGCCACATTCGCTCGTGTCAGTGGCTACGTGGAGCAGTTTGATGTGCACTCGCCCCAGACCACAGTCAGGGAGGCTCTGCTGTTCAGCGCCCAGCTGAGGACCCGAGGGGAAACCACTGAGGTCATCACTGCCTTTGTGGATGAGGTCATGGACCTGGTGGAGCTCCACTCCTTGCGTGATGGCCTGGTTAGTGCCTCTGCCTCTTGTGCATGTGGCCAAGCATGTGTAAAAAGCCTGTATGTGCTGTCCACCTGTTGTTTCTGTTGCTCAGCTGGAATCTCAAACGTATGCCTGTCCCAAGGTCAGTCCCAAGGTCAATCCCAACAGTGTTTCATTCACCACACTTTATCCATGATGATGATGCGTGTCAATCATGCAGCAGATCTCTCCCACACAATCCAAGTCTCTTCAAGGCATCCCAATGTGCGCAAGTTCAGTGCTGACTGATCATGCACCAATAACAGCAGGCGCAAACCACCATTGCACACATCGTGATGATAATATTTTTACGCTTTTCAGCTCATGATGAGCTAGGTTTGTGCAGGACAAGTCTTGTCTCTCCAGAGCAGCTTGTCTTGTGCATCCCTGTAGTACATACTGATTCGACAGTTTTGATCATCGCGCAGTGCAACATCACTGAAACTAGACCTAGGCCAGCCAGGTGGACAAGTACCCTTGACTGCACCAGCAAAAAGCTTCGTAGGCAATCTATCGTTAGGTATCCTGAAAACATGACCTAGCCACCCTGAATTTGAATGAGACCAACTGTAGGGTCAATGTAACCTATCCAAGAACAACCCATCACATACCTGGGCAGCCTGGTATAACACCTGGCTTCTCATTGCATTGACGCCGAAAGGTGTAGTCTCTCTTCTCTTCTCTAGCACATCACATGTATCACATGTCCAACTAGTGCCTGAGCAGCTTTGCCTGCAATGTAGGTGGGTGTTCCTGGGCAGACTGGTCTGTCCGTAGAGCAGAGGAAGCGGCTGACCATTGCAGTGGAGCTGGTTGCCAATCCCTCCATTGTCTTCATGGACGAGCCCACCTCAGGTTAGTAACCTCTCAATTGTCTTCATGGACGAGCCCACCTCAGGTTAGCAACCTCTCTAGCTGTGTCAGATGCTGTGACTGCATATGAGTCAGTCAAGTCAGTTACCCAACTTTATTTTTATGTTTTTGGGAGTCGCCAGGGCGGTCAACAGACAATGGCTGAGAAAGTGAACATACAACAGTTATTTAATTGCGTACGACAATTGAACACAAAAGAAATGGCAGGAGGGATGTGATTAAAGAATGTTGTTCAGGGTATTTACCCCGTAAATGCACTGACCTGTGTGCCATGATCGAAGTGACATGCTGGTGACTTGCCAAAGAGCTGCTTGTGTCTTTTCCAGGACTGGACGCCAGAGCAGCGGCTATTGTGATGAGGACAGTGCGTAACATTGTTAACAAGGGCAGGACCATCGTGTGCACCATCCACCAGCCCTCCATTGACATCTTTGAGTCCTTTGATGAGCTGCTGCTGCTGAAGCGTGGAGGCCAGACCATCTATGCAGGTATGCTCAGGGTTCCTGTCTATTCAGAAATGCTGAGAAAAGACCAGTGGGTATGCTGACTTGAATGAGCATGTGAAAGCCCCCCCCCCCCCCCACCTCCTTCTCCTTGGTCCCCCTCTCAAGATGTCTGTCTTCAGACGCACTGTAAACCTTCATCCTGACGTTGTTCTTACACAGCAATGCATTTGTGTCATGGATATGCTTTGCTAGTTGCTCCTATCAGGTTGTCATAGTGTAAACAAAGCTGGTCGCTGCAGTATGTACATAGCTGGTTGCTGCAGTATGTATATAGCTGGCTGCCACACAGTTTGTACTGGTGCCCCGCCATTGCTTCCCCTCTGCAGTTGTGCACAGCCACTGCTTTCTGTTGATGGCCCGCAGTGTTTTCAAGCAGGTCTTTGAATTGTCAGCCCTCTTTTGTGCCTCATGATGCAATCATCATCTCAGCTTTGCTCATTTCTTGCTGTGCTCAGACGTAGATCACTGTGCTGCATATATAGATGTTGCTGTACCACAACAGAGATCCATGTACAATGTATATAATGCAGTGTATACATTACTGCTGCAGGGCACTTAGGGGACAGGTCAAGTGACTTGATTGCCTACTATGAGGCAGTCCCCGGGGTCCAGAGGGCCCCTGAGGGGTTCAACCCCGCCACCTGGATGCTTGAAGTCACCATGCCTGGCAATGAGTTGCGTCTGGGTGTGGACTTTTCTGAAGTGTACCAACAGAGTAACCTCAACAGGTGAGCTATTGCACCTCAGACAGACTGCTGGGCACCTGTTTGCATCTGCAGCTGTTGCCTGCATGCAGGCATGGCCTATTGCATGTGCCTGCTTGCCCAATGACTTTGCAAGCATTGGGGAAAACTCCTCTCATGTAGTTGAAAGTCGGCAATCAATGCATGGGAAAAACCCCTCAAAAATGGCTTTTCCTGCAGGCGAATGGAGGAGATCATTCAGGAGGGTAGCCAGCCTGACCCTGGGGTGACCCCCCTCAAGTTTGACACAGTGTACGCGCGGAGCCTGCTGCAGCAGTACCGCATCTGCCTCTGGAAGTTCAACATCACCTACTGGCGCACCCCCAACTACAACGCCACCAGATTCTCCTTCTCAATTGCGGTGGCCCTCATCTTTGGAGCCTGCTTTTGGAAGCTGGGCGGCAAGACTGGCAACGAGCAACAGGTAGGCACTCCGAAACCATCGTCATGTTGCGTTGCAAGACTGGCAACAAGCAACAGGCAGGCACTCCGAAACCGTCATCATGTTGCATTGCAAGACTGGCAACAAGCAGCAGGTAGGCACTGTGATACCATGCCATCATCAGGTCGCAGCGACCCTGTTGTGTCATTTTGAGTCAGAGTCGTCAACTTTTTCACAGGACAAGTTCTCAGCCAGCCCAAGCGCTGAATGAATGTATGTACTGATGCAGAAATCGTTGCTGGGTTGCAGGTGTACAACACTCTGGGAGCGCTGCTGACGTCCACACTGTTCCTGGGGATCCTGAACTCCATCTTTGTGCAGCCTGTGGTGTCAGCAGAGCGTGCCGTGTTCTACCGTGAGAGGGCTGCTGGCATGTACAGCGTGGGGCCCTGGTACCTGGCCCTGGTAACACCTCCTCTTCTTCTGTCCTTGACTGGCTGATGATGAATGTTCTTCTGTTGTCGACAGGCCGATGATCACTCTTTTTCTGTCCTTGACTGGCCGATGATAGCTCTTCTTTTGTTGTCCACTCCCTGGTTACACCTTTTCTTCTGTTGTTGACTGGCTGGAGGGCAGATCTTGAGTCAGTGTGACGATGTCAGTGCGTAGTTGCATAGTTTGGGCGAGAAGGTCATGCCCAAACCTGTGAATGACTGCTGGTCAAGCAGGATAGATAGAGCGTGTCAGTGATGCTGAAACAAGGATACACCTGTTCTACACAAACACGCACATCAGCACATGCTGATGCACATGCACATCTCTCCATGCACTCTTTCAGACCCTGAGAACATCCTGTAGCGTGATCATCTCAACATTGGCGTGCTACTTTGTCCCAGGGAAGCCTCATGCTGAGTCAGCTGTTCTGCTGCTCCTGACAGTAAGCCAGCTAGTGGACATGCCTCTGTCCGTGACATTGTGCGTGTTTGCAGGCTACGGTGGAGGCCATGTACCAAATTGCCCAGGCGGTGTTGTACGTGTGTGTGCTATATTTCATGGCCGGCTTTGACAGGACCGCAGGCAAGTGGCTCCTACCCACCTGTTGTGAAGCTGTCAAAATGCATTATGCCTTGATCAACAGATGACTGGGATCGCTCAGCGACGCTGCAAAATGTTGTGGTTTCTACAAAAGGGGGTTGCAAACATTGATCATGTTTGTTTGTCTCTCTGCCAAATTGCACATAGCATAGCTGCATGTATTTTGACTGCACATGTCCCCGACAGTATGTATCCAAGGGCCCCTGCTGCATGCCCTCCTGATTGCCAGTTCCAACCTCCACCCTCTGCTGCAATGCTCTCTGAACTTGGTGTTTAGTATATCCCATGCTGAGTCACCTCATGCAGCACACATAGGCCCCCACCTCTGCTGCCCACCCGTTCAATCCAACAGCCTGACTGACGTCCTGGCCTGTCTGCTGCAGCCAAGTCCTTCTGGTTCCTGCTATTCATGTTCCTCACTCTGCTGTACTTCATCTACAGCCTGACTGACGTCCTGCCGTGTGTGCTGCAGCCAAGTTCTTCTGGTTCCTGCTGTTCATGTTTCTCACCCTGCTCTACTTCACCTACAGCCTGACTGACGTCCTGCCGTGTGTGCTGCAGCCAAGTTCTTCTGGTTCCTGCTGTTCATGTTCCTCACTCTACTGTACTTCACCTACTATGGGGTGGCCTGTGTGGCCATCACCCCCAATCTCATGGTGGCTGCCATCCTGTCTGGAGCCTTCTACGGCCTCATGAACCTGTTTGCTGGCTTTGTGATTCCCCAGCCAGAGTTCCCAGGCTGGTGGATTTGGGTAAGACAACCAACCTGCTTTTTGCTTGTTACCATACTTGATTGCGACAGTGGTCCTACTTGCCAAGTCAGTCACTCACTCATTCACTCACTCATTTGTTCATAGATTCATTCATTCAACATGCATCTGTGTTGCCAATCTGCATGTGGGCAGCTTTACTGGCTTGTGGACCTTGTTTTTCCTGTTTTTGTGCTGTCCCAATACTGTCTGTCATGTTGGCTTTCTAAGCTGTTGGGCTTGGGTTGTATTCCTGCTGCAGTCATGGCCGCTGCATGCGTCGCTAGCACACAAGGCATGACATGCAGACGACAGAAAACTGTGCAGCATGATGCTCAGCAGCACCTGGCCAGCTGCAAGCGTTGTGTGTCGCAATAGCCCCTGCTGTCGAACAATCAGGCTTGCACAGTTACACCTGCCTTATACACATACTTGTGCTGCAGATGTACTACCTGAATCCAGTGTCGTGGACGCTGTTTGGTCTTGTTGCCAGCAATGTGGGTGACTTGGACGATGCCTTCATCACTCTGAATGGACAAACAGAGCCGACATCAGTGCCAGACTTTCTGCGAAACCAGTTTGGGTACCGTCATGACTGGCTTGGGTATGTTGTGCTGATCCTGATTGGCTGGATCATTACCCTTTGGGGCATTGGCGCATTTGCTTTCAAGAGGTTTAATTTCCAGAAGCGGTAGTTTGTACTCACATTAGCTGGACAATAAATGTGGCCTGCATGTTTGGAACTATCACTGTGGGTAAATGTCGCGTAGGGGTGTCAGTGCTTATAGGCTTTCTGTGAGTTGGCTTGTTTTGTCGTCTAGTCCCCTTTTCTCATCTATGTGTATGGTATGAATTGTTCACCCAAATGGACATGAGCATTTGACATTTTGCATAGCTTGCAAGGCAGGGCTGCCTTTGACTGCTTGTTCACTTGTTGACCTGATGTCTGGAAGATCTTTTCAGAACTTACCATGTTTCAATGGGTAATGTATAGACGCTCAATGGGTAATGCATATACACGCTCAATGGGTAATGCATATACACGCTCAATGGGTGTATGATCATGTCACACTTTTGTGCCAGCTGCTTTCTGCGCAAAGCTGTGCAAACAAATGCAGCTGACGTAAAATTGGTACTGACAACTTTTAGTAAGATCCTGCGAGCGCACGCGCCCCGACGGGCCTACGTCAGTCGTACACCTGCACCGGCCTATTACGGGTAGCTGCGAGAAAAATTGCGCAACCCCGGCGTTTCGTGCTGCAATCGGCGCAAATTCCACTTCGATCCCGGTTGCAGCACGAAGCTTTACTGCTGAGTTCGAGTGACCTTTACGCGCGATTGGCGGTGCGTGTTGGTTTTATTGTTTGCAGCTAGCGCGTCTTGCCGTATAGTCAGGGGGCTCAACGTCAGTAAATTGCTCCCGAAACAGCAAACGATAGGTAAGCTTCTGACCGCAGGCGGCAGCTGCCCGCCAGCGAGAAAAACCTCAAGAGATATTGTGAAGCTTGTCCGCAGGGAATGGCCTCGCGTGAGGAAAACCTTGCGTACGTTGCTGAGCACGACCCTGCTAGGGCTCTGCAGGAGTATCGTCGGCGAATGGCTGCAAGACCTCAGCAGATTGTTCACGCCCCTGTGACCCTGGCCAAACAGGAGAAGCAGTCTGTGGGTGTGGGCAAGCTACCTGCTGCGTGTCCTTCCGTTACTTTGTACATGAGCTTTAGCGCAACGTTGTCATTGTGCAGGATGACCAGAAAGCAATGGCAAATCTTGAACCTCGTGCTGCTAAAGCCCGCAAAATGAATGCACATGATTCTACTACTGATCCTCAGGTCAGCTATTTACAGGACCTGATGATGTCATATGCTATCTTGCTGATCTTGACCATCATGGGTGCCTGCAGGCATATGGCCTTGGTTTGTTTGCTGAGAGGAACTCTGGTGACATCCCATTCAGCATAGCACCAGGCGAGGATGGCCCATGCGAACAATTTGATCCAGCAAAAATAGCTGAATACAAGAGGTTGCAGCAAGGCTCCTCAGGGAAGAGGTCATGGCTGGCATGCCTCACTAATGTATTCTGATATTGAGACACTGGACAATTTGCAAGGGTCCTCTGTGTCTCTCCCAAGTTGAGGTTCCCAGGCTACACTGACAGTGTAAACAGCAATCTGAGCTAGCCTTCATACTCTTATGGGTGCCAACATCAACTGACGCTGAATGGTATGTTGCAAAGCTGATGATGAATGGTGTGCTGCGAAGAGCAGTCTTTGCTCACTGCTGCTTGTTTTTTGTGGATGCCATGATGCAGCATTGCTGAGCACCAGCTGCAACAGTCTTTTCCAATAGTGACCACAGCTCACACCATCACATTTGCACTGCGGCTGTCATTGCTGTGCTAATCAGCAATATATTACCAATTACCAATATGTGTGGCGCCTGAGCGACAGACAGTATTCATCAGTATTGCGGTGATTTATAAAGAATGGCCCCCCAATGGCCACCCTATGGCCTTATATGGCCCCCTCCAGACTGGACTGGTTGAGTTGCATATCAACTCAAAAGTTTCTAAGTCCTCAATGATGAATCTCATCATGAGGGGTCCACAGATGGCCAATGCCTACATCACCAAAACATGGCTGATCACTTCAGATTGTTAGACTCTGCTGTTTTCCCCTCCCATTAGGGCTAGGCTTAGCTTGTACATCCATCATAAGCATTGTCCAGGATTGCAATGCAGGCATGGAAAACCAGTATTAATTTTCACTTAAACACCAGAAAAAGCATGCAGCAGTTTGCACATTGCATAGGCCAATGTACACATGCCTGGCCTTGATTTAACGCACAGTATCTGATAGAAAATGGGACACAGGTGGCACATCATTTCCCGATCACCAAATCAACAGTCATCATCGTATCTATTCCAAATGCATGCAGCTAAGGCTAGCTGTGATATATGATACAGAAGGTCTTTGTACTTGCCTTTACATCTGCAAATGAGGGAAGCATGTCTACGCTTCCAATTTGCAGCTGCTTAGCAGCATGCATGCTTTGAATGATGATAGGTTCCATGTGTTCAATGTAGATTGCATGCTGCCAAGCCAAGCATGGGCAAGCAAGTTCAGCCCCGTGTTGCTGTTGTACCATTGCTGGGGGGTTCCTTCACCTTGCATCCAGGGCTTCTGTCAAAGTCCTTCCTGCATTCCCCATTTCAGTCAGGTCGTCTGATCATAACTAAAGGGTATTGCACTTGTCCGCACAGGCACGTCACATAACAGCAATTCAGGCGCAGTGTTGACACTCGGATCATGTCGCCGGATCTGTCCCACAGCCCGTTCAGTATGCGCCGGCTAAGCAAGACAGGACTTTGAACAGGAGAATCGTACCTTCTCATACATTATGGACTCGATACGTTGTTGGCTTGGTCCCCAGACTAATCAAAATGTCTCGTGTATATTCATCTATAAGTTGTCAAACGGTGTTGCTCGAGGCGTTTGGTCGCATGCTTCTATGGCCACATACATCTACTTGCTGGAAAACCAGTCAGCGAAGGTGCCCAGCCACTGTTGCGTTCCTGTTCAGCTGTGACTAGTACAGTCACACCACATTCTGTCACTCATGTCAAACTGTGCTTTGTAGCTCGTTGGGCTGGCTCAAGGCATCCAAGGCAGCTTGGCTTTGTCTTCCGTTCCAGGCACGATGCATACCTCACTGTGAGTCAAGCAGTTGTGCACTGCACAAGTCAGCTGCTAAGCTTGCCTTCCTGCTTGCAGCTGGCTGGTTAGCAGACAAATTCAGGCGGGACCAAGTTCTCAAATGCTGTGCACTTGCTGACATAGGTGACCACCCGGCAGCATGATACACATTCACTGTTCAGGCCCCACTGAATGCTGCAAGCTGTCTGGAAGCAACAGTGCATATGTCTGAGTCTATACCTGCACTGCAGGAGCAATTCTCTGCACTACATGCGCTATATTATTGCCCACGACCTTAACAATATCCATGTTTGGTGCGGTGGTGCATACAAAGTTCCTGTGGCTGTGCATAGCTTTGGCTTTGTGGGGCTTGGGGCAAGGGGCAGGGCCGGTCTCAGAAGCCCTTCTTGCTGACTCAACCTGCACAGGTGGTGCCTGCATGATCTCATTGTGAAGCCATATGCAGCTGACACAAAGAAACATTACCAGAAAAGTGTTTGATCAGTCCAACCAGGGTCAACTTGCAATCAAGCCTACTAGACACCATACCATAACGCTGAATGCCTGCCTAGCAGGTTTGCTCTGGCATACTGGAGCTGCATTCAAGCACACATCACGTCTGTCATGCGCCAACACGCATGCACGTCAGCAGCAGCAGCAACAAGGGTCTGCTGTCATAGCATGCTGAAGCCAGATGCTCTGGCTGCTGCCTTGCTCAGCTACAGACTCCACCACACAAAGTACAGTTTGTCAAAAGTGCTGGACCTCCAGTCAGGCAAGACCACTGGCCACCTCACAGCGACAGCAGCAGGTAGCGACAGCATGCATGCTGTGCGCAATTTGAACGCTGCCTTGTTCTGCAGGGTCCAGAGCAAAGGTGTATTCCTTTATTTACAGTGCCGGTCTAGCAGGCATGGCCATTGGTCCACTCACAGCAGCAGCAGCCTTCGCTGTCACCGGCAACAAGTGGCAAATCAGCACGCTGCAGCATGTGATACTGATTGGACTGGTTCTGGCTCTGGTCCCAATTGTGTCGCTTTTTTGCTTTGATGATGACAAGGCTTTGGGAGAAGAAAGTGACGCAGCAAAGTATCAGCCGTTGGCAGTACACGACACAGCTTCAGGTGAGCATGCATTATAGACCTGTGTGCTCATGGCATTTAGTGTCCTTGCTCTGCAACATCAGCAAGATACGTGTTTGGCACCAGCCAAATGTTTTGTGGCGCACACATTCATCAGCCAAATGCCCGACTGACATATGGCACCTCTCTGTGGCATTCTAGCAGCTGATTTGCCAATTTGCAGATCAATTGTCAGCGCAATAAGCTATGAGCGGTGTCTTGAAACGTTTTGCTGTTGGTCTATACCCTCATCCAATCACGTTTCAGTATTGCATGCAGCTGCCTCTTAGCTTTTGGTTTATGAATCTGATGCTGTAGATGATGCCACCGAAGTTTTGCAAGACAAGCTACAGACTACCACCAGCTCATGGGCCATACCACAGCTCACCACACACTCTGTCCCATACCTTCTGGCCACATCAGATCTGCTGTTCGGGTTAGCGACTGGCATGACCATAAAGTTCTTCCCCATCTTCTTCCTCAAGCAAGTTGGCCTGGCTCCCGTCGCAACCAACTTTGTTATGGCAGCTACCCCTCTTGCTGTTGCTGCTGTGGCTGCTGCTTCGCCACAACTGGCACATCTGATTGGTGAGCCCAGCATGTATGGTTATGTGCGATCTTGGTGTGTCAATCCCTAGGTGGCCACCAAGTTGGAGTCTCCCCTGTCTCCCCTCTTTTGTACGTGTGCAGAATTGGCTGTATTCTCACAATGCACATGGTTGCACCATGCACATCATCACAATGCCCAAAGTCCCTTGTTGTACATGGTCAGTACAAGCAAAGGTACAGTCAGCTGCAACACTAATGCTTGATGCTGTAGGCAGCATACCAGAGCGCAACATTAGTGCAACACTGTTCTGGTTAGCTGCAACGCATGTTCACCTTGCAAGAAACCCCGACACATTCTGATAAGCCCTAGGTATCATTCAGCACATGTGCCCCGCTACACTCAATGAGACAAGGAATGAGTGAAAATGAACAAACACAGGCCGGGTGCAGACCATTCTGCTGTTCAAATTCTGTGCTGTGGCGCTTCTTGCCTTGATTGGCTGGTTCCCTGGCATGTGGAATAAGCTCAGCATCATCATCCCAGCATATGTGGTACGCACGGCTATCATGGACAGCGCATTCCCCTTGCAGAAGAGTATCCTCATGGATTATGTACCCAAGGTGAGATCCATGCCAGGCTGAACCACAGTGCATGCAACCCTCTTGTGTGCTGTAAGCAGCAGCGGCAGCTAGCAATCAGACTGCTTTTGTATGCATTGCATGCACTGGCGTAATGCAAGCGGCAACAGAAGCTGCAATTCATGGAGAGAAGTTCACCATCAAGATCTACAAAACACCATCAAAGCGTTGGTGTCCTTACATCACGCAAATTCGTGTCAGCGCAGTGTTGCCCTGAACTTGCAAACTTCATTCATTGCCATGTAATACAGACCCATGTTTGGAAAATAGGGAAATGCTGCCAAGACAATCAGTATGTGACATGCAGGGCTCAAGGGCACGCTGGAATAGTCTAGATGGAGTGCTCATCTTTGGGTGGTCCGGCACAGCACTACTTGGGGGCATGCTAATTGATAAAATCGGTTTCGGGGGAACCTTCTGCCTCACAGCCCTTTTCCAGTGCATTGGAGTCTGTTTTCTGCTGCCACTGCTTTTCATTGTTCCTAAACACCAGGCTGGTCATCTGCTCGACACAAGTGGTTTGACAGCTTACAGCGTCACTCCTGAAATGAGCACTCACAATGTCATGGCTGATGTGGATGTAGAATCGCCAGTAGAACAGCTGTTGGCTTCAGCACGGACTCGTGAGAATCAAGAGTAGCATGTTGGGGATGAATCTAGTAGCTTGCACGCATAGCAGCCATTTCAGCTATATGCAAAAGCGTGTGAACAGTTGTAATGATCTTTCATTGAGCATTTAGCTGGCCTTGCATGAAGAGAAGCTTAACTTGATTGTCTGGCAGATGCCTGCAGCAGTTATATTTGCTCTTGATGCCGTCCCAATGCTGTTGACACTTGCAAGTACCATACATAGGAACCATACGACAACAGGACTGCAGCTGCACTGACTGCCAGTAGTTGACTCTTCTGGCCAGAAAATGTATCATAGAGGTTGAGAGAGAGAGAGAGAGATTACAATGCTTTAGCCAGCCAGCAAGTCTGATCACATATAGAAGAAGACGAAGGTCAAATGTGGAAAACATCAAGACAGTCTAGAACGAACTTGAAA
>JAABUK010000922.1_pt1 | contig 58901 bp, 57 predicted proteins | sample 5559141 | NCBI WGS metagenome assembly JAABUK01 (sample SAMN10711869, study PRJNA513367) | rock metagenome | isolation source: Antarctica rocks | place: Antarctica: Victoria Land, Pudding Butte nord | collected 2016-01-03
CCGCTTCCGTTGCGCTGACCGAGCGCGGCGTCGCAATCAAAAAGTTGATGTAGTCTTCGTCGCTAACTTTTGGCGGATTCATTCCGCTTTTTTAACACAATGCTCTTCAACTGCGTAACTTCTATGATTATTGAAACACGTAGAAAAGAATTTCGGGAGCCTTCTCATGCAACGGGGAATTGTAGTTGATGCCGCGCGCTTTCGGCAACGCGCGAAGGTGTTTCGGCATTCTATATAAAGTATGACGCCGCGACGCAGCTTTCGCTGGAAACTTCTTTCCGCTAGCGCCGCGAACGCGTTATACTAAACCTTGCATGAAAAGAGTTATTCAATGAAATCGGAAAAAATATCAGAGCTGACGACGAATCGCTTAAGCGTTTATTTGCGTTGCCTCAATCTTTTAACTGCCGCCGGGATCAAGACTATTTCCTCGCAGGCGCTCGCCGACCAATTCAATTTGAATTCGGCGCAGATCAGAAAAGACCTCGCGCACTTCGGCGAATTCGGCGTGCGCGGCGTCGGCTACTTCGTCGAAGAATTGCGCCAGCACATCACAAACATTCTCGGCCTCGATACGGCGCGGCGCGTCGGCATTATCGGCGCGGGAAACTTAGGCACGGCGCTCGCCAATTACAACGGCTTTATGTCATCGAATTTTACGGTCGTCGCGCTCTTCGATAACGACAAGGAAAAGATCGGGCGCAGCATCGAGCCAAATGGCGGCGACGGCATTACCGTTTACGACGTGCGAAAGCTTGCGCGTGTCGTAAGTGACGAAAAAATAGATGTGGCGGTCATCGCCGTGCCCGCGCGCGTCGCGCAGAGAGCCTTGAATCAAGTGATGTCGGCGGGCATCAAGGCTGTATTGAATTTCGCGCCCGTGCGTCTTCATGCGCGGCTCGGCGTCAAAGTCAAAACCGTTGACTTGACAATTAGCTTGGAGAGCCTATCGTACTTTCTTACGCGCCCGCAGATCACCTGCGTCACCAACCCGCGCAGCCTTCTTCCGTATGAAGAAATCGCGCAGCGTGAAGAACAGGAATTGCCGGGCGCACCGGCGTCGAAAAATTAGAAGATGAAAAGTTTGAAAACCGTCCGTTCTAATCCGCAATCCGAAAAGGAATGTTTGCGATGAATTTGCTTAAAAGAGTTCTGCCGTTTGTGCTGACAGTAAGCATCGGACTTATGGTCAGCCATTTTGCGCTGCGGTACATACCGCCGATTTTTATCAGCAATGCAGGCAATGGTATGTCACACACAATGCACCGTTACAATTCGGATTTCTGTGTGGAACGGCACATGTTATATGAGGGACTGGTGCAGAAGGGAGAGTCTCTGTCGATCCCGGAGCCTGAATACACTCTTGAAGCACAAGCTCACAAAACGACGGGTACGGTTAAGTTACAAGCATTTATTTCCGAGTCAGGAGACGCAGAGAATATTGTAGTGCGTGAGCCTTTGCCCGATGGCTTGACGGATAGCGTGATTGCAGCAACGCGGAAAATTAAATTGCACTTTACCGATAGGAATGGAGAACCGATTTCCCAATGGGTTACGCTTTCTTATAACTTCAAAGTGGACTCCGAAAAATCGAGTTTCTTTCACTGACTTTTACATGGACGAGCAAACTGCGCAGCGCTAGAAGGAATATTTGCAATGAACTTAATTAAAAGAGTTTTACCATTTTTGTTAGCTTTAATCATCGGCGCGATGCTTGTACGTTTTATCGCACCAAACATATTCGAGTCGCGCACGCTTTTAATTGTTAAGCCGCCTCAGTCACAAGTTGAAACATCAACATCCGGCGAAGTGTTCCGTAGCAGCGAAGTAACGAAAAAGGCCGTGCTGTCGTCGAGGCCGGAAGCGCTCTACACAGACGAAGCGCGTCAAAACGCCGTTCAGGGAACAATACGCTTGCGCGCCGTTCTCGCATCGTCCGGTGAAGTAACAAACGTTCAAGCCGTCAACGAATTGCCGTTCGGCTTAACCGAGCAAGCGATGGCTGCCGCGCGTCGAATCGAGTTTACGCCCGCGTTGAAGGACGGGCGCGCCGTGTCGCAGTATGTGACAATCGAGTACGTCTTTAATTTGTATTGAGAAGATTAATGGATGAACAGACTGCGCGGCGCGAGAAGGAATGTTTGCGATGAATTTGCTTAAAAGAGTTTTGCCCTTTCTGCTAACTTTAATCGCAGGAATTTCATTGACGAGCCTGTTGCGTCCGAGCGACATGGCATTGCTTGTAGTGAAAGATTCGTATTCATCTTGTGGACACAATTCTCGTTATTCTAGCGATGCGCCTCTTCAGATTACCTTCAAGCCCGAAGTACAACCTACAGAAGAAGCGCTCCGCCACAACACTTCAGGCACGGTGGAATTGAGCATGGTGCTACATAAGAATGGCTCCATATCGGATGTTTCAGTGGTCAAAGGATTGCCCGACGGATTGAACGAAGAAGCTATCAAGGCAGCCGCGGGCATTAAGTTTATTCCCGCAATTGTTTGCGACATGCCTGTTAATACAATTCAGTATGTCGAATTTGACTTCTAAGAAATTCCGGCGCGGAGCAGATATTTGAATGGATGAACAAACAGCGCGCAGAGAGATTGTGCGCGTCGGACAATTGTTGTATGAACGCAGCTACGTTGTTTCTTCGGACGGCAACATCAGCGTGCGCTTGGACGACGGGCGTATCCTTGCGACGCCAACGCAAATGTCGAAAGGGCGCATGACCGAAGACTCGCTTGCGCTGACGGACATCGAAGGCAAGCCGCTCAACGACAAACGCGCATCGTCGGAACTCTTGATGCATCTTTTGATTTATCGTGAGCGCGAGGATGTCAAAGCCGTCTGCCACGCGCACCCGCCGAACGGAACAGCCTTCGCCGTCGCTGGCCTTGCGATTGACCAGCCGGTTTTGTCGGAAGTGATTTTGACTCTCGGCTGCGTGCCGCTCGCCGATTACGGCACGCCTTCGACGAGTGAATTAACCGACGCGATACAGCCTTTAGTGAAACACCACAACGCGCTTTTGATGGCGAATCACGGCGCAGTCGCTTACGGCGCGGACGTGTGGCAGGCGTTTGACCGGCTCGAAACTCTGGAGCACACGGCGAAGATTACGATTCTCTCGCGCCTGCTCGGAGGCTCCAGAAGTTTGCCCGTTGACGCGATTGAAAAACTCATCAACGTCCGCGAAAAGGCCGGTTACTTAAACGAAAACGCGCGTTGCCAATCGTGCGGCTATCTACACGAAACGCAGTTTACATGCGCGACGAACGATGCGGCGCAAGCCTCGCCGAAATCGAACGGCGCGGCGCAAGCTTCGTCAAACGGCGCGGGCAAAATCAATTTGACGCGCGAAGAGTTGGTAGAGCTATTGAGTGAAGCAGCGCGATTGAGGTAAGTAACCCGAGTTGCCGGTTATGAATTGCCACTAGCAACAGACGAGTGGATCAGTTAGCACTAGAGAGTCGGCTTTAGCCGAAGGAGTTTGGCTAAAGCCAAAAGATACAGAGAATCCTATCCACTAGCTAAAGCTAGTGGCAACTCAAAGAAATCAAACATTTGATAACCAGCAACTTGGATTAAGTGTGATGAAGAAACGATTGCTTTACAAAGTGATGATCGGGTTAGCCTGTTTCGCCATCGGCTTAAGCGTGACTTTCATCTGGAACGCACACCGCGCAATCTCTCTTTGCGAACTCGACGCTAATCCCGAATCTTATGCTGGCAAGACAATTCGCGTTCGTGCAATTGTTCAGAGAACAGGAAGCAAATATATTGGCGATTATATAATTGCTTGTTCTAGCTGTGGTTCAGATACATCTGCATCGGCAAGCATCGAACTCGATGCCAACGAGCTATCGAGCTTTTCTTTGCCGCAATCGCCTGTCACATTAAACAGGGAAGCGGATCAGATTTATTTGATGGATGCTATTATAGTCGGACAACTCGAACCGCATTTCGGATTAGGTTGTTTTGCTCCGAAGTATCATATTTCCAATGCAAAGGTTGAGCGTGTTTTTTCAGTTAAAGAATTTGAAGACGTACCACAAGCAATTAAGTGGATAAAAACTAATTCCTATTAAGGAGATTCTTAATGCAAGAAGCACTCGGTATGGTGGAATGCAAAGGTTTGGTGGCGATGATCGAAGCGGCGGACGCGATGGTTAAGGCCGCCAACGTGACGCTCGTCGGCTACGAAAAAATCGGCGCAGGGTTTGTGACGGCGATTGTGCGCGGCGATGTCGCGGCGGTCAAGGCTGCGACGGACGCGGGCGCTGCTGCTGCCCGACGGGTCGGCGAACTCGTCAGCGTGCATGTCATTCCGCGCCCGCACGGAAGCGTTGACGACGCCTTGCCCATCGGTAACGGCAACGGGTAAGCGATGATTATCGCGCGCATTTTAGGCACAGTCGTTTCCACGCAAAAGGATGAACGGCTGACGGGAAAAAAGCTGCTCATCGTGCGCCCGCTTAACTTGGACGGCACGGAAGCGAGCGGCTACGTTGTTGCCGTCGATACCGTCGGCGCAGGCTTTCACGAACGCGTGCTGGTCGTCGCAGGCTCTAGCGCGCGACTCGCGCAGGGCATGAAGGACGCGCCCATCGACGCAGCCATCGTCGGCGTCATTGATACGGTGGATGTGATGAGCGATTGATGTTTCGTCGTCTGTTATGCAATTAGCGCGCGTCATCGGAACGGTTGTGGCGACGGTCAAGAATGATTCGCTCGAAGGCCGCACGCTGCTCATCGTGCAATCGCTCGATGCTACGCTGAAGCCGCAGGGAACGCCGCTCGTGGCCGTCGATTCGGTCGGCGCGGGCGTGGGCGAGTTGGTGTTCTGGTGTCGCGGCAAGGAAGCGAGCTTTCCCTTCAAGCGCGAAGACACGCCGACGGATTGCACCATCGTCGGCATCGTGGATTCAAACGCGCACGTTTTGAACCGCAACTCGAAAAAATGATTTTAGCGCGCGTGCTCGGAAACATTGTTGCGACGCAGAAGGATCGTCGTTACCAGAATGCGCGCATTATGCTGTGCCAACCTGTGACGCTCGAAGGCATTGAGACGGGCGCAACGCTTCTGGCGCTCGATTCGGTGGACGCGGGCGCGGGCGATATGGTACTGATTGTGCAGGAAGGCTGGGGCGCATCGACGGCGGCGACGAAGGAAGCGGGCGCGGCGATTGATTCGGCAATCGTCGGCATAGTGGACAGAATCGATTTACTGCCGAACGAAGCAAAGGACAAAGCCGGATGAGCTTTGAGGACAAAGAACAAGACCAATCGCGCCTTGTCGCGGAACGTATCGCGCGCCGTCTGTCACAACAACACGTTGCAGCGGACATAGGCCGCAAAGAAGCAGGCGAGTCCGTTGGCGAAGTGGCGGAACTACGCGCGACTTTGCGCGAACTGCAACAGCGGCTCGCGCATGTCGAATCGCACATCACGCACGACGACGGTTGCGATGCTGCCGTGAAAACGAAGAACGCGAGTTTCAACGAGCAAACCAGTTCCGCTAATTCTAAATTCAATACGCAAACATCAACGCCCGCTTTGCCGACACCGCAACAGCGCGCGCCATTCTTAAGCGGCGTGTATGTTCCGGCGACGCATCCGAGCGTGGAGCGTTTCGGGATTGACGAAGCATCGGCGGTTTCCGAACTCGTGGACTTTTTCGAGAACGCGAAAACATGCGAACTCGAGCCGGGCGGCAAGCCCTGCGACCACTGCGCGATGTGCAGTTCGCGCGGATTCTGAAATTCATCGCTTTCTGCTTTTAACCTTTATGGGCAAAGACATGAGACATCTTACAAGTTTATTTCTATCATTCGCACTCTTCGCGCCGACTTTAAGCTACGGCACGCAGCAATTAATTGCGCAAGGGTCTTTCGATGACAAAACGATCTTTCAAAGCGTTCTGCCATCGCTCAAGAAGAAGACCCGCGTGCCTTTGCGGTTGCCGACATACCTTGCTACGGAAGATGAAACAAACAAGTTGTATGCGATTGTCGAAGCGGCGACGCCCGCGCGTTACGGAGTGCAGCTTGCGTTCGATCCCGAATGCAATGGCGGAAACGCTTGCCGCTACGGATTCGTCGCCGGTCAAGCCGCCGCGTCGAGCGCCAAACGTTTGAAGGGCAAAGCCGTGAAGTTAGCGAAGGGCATCACGGGTTATTTTGTTGACGCGACGTGCGGCGCTAATTGCACGGATTCAACCTTGAATTGGAAGCAAGACGGCTATCGTTACACCGTCGGCCTTAAGGCTGCCAAAATAGAAACGCTCACGAAGATCGCAAACTCGGCGATTAACAACGAACAGCATTAAGCCATCAGGTTTCGCTCGCAAGGTTTGGAGACTTAAGAAAAGGCCGCTTGCATGTCAGATGCAAGCGGCCTTTTCTTTTAAGCAAACGCGCTGAGTTTGGAAATGCGCGATGTCTCTCCAACAAAGTTATCTTGTGCCTGTATTGCTCTGGTTACTGCGCACCGCATTAGCGTCAATCTTAGGCGCTTGGCGTGAACCTTCATCGGCCTTGAAGTACGGCTCTTCTTTGAAGCCGTAGAGCTTCGCGGCGATGACCATCGGGAAATTTCCGCGCGAAGTATTATAGTCCTGCGCCGCTGCGTTGTAGTCGTTGCGCGACGTGTTGATGCGGTTCTCCGTGCCCTCTAAAGAATCTTGAAACTTCTGGAAGCTTTCGGTGGAGCGTAGTAGCGGATAGTTCTCCGTAAGCGAAAGCAATCTGCCGATAGTGCCGCCAAAAGTATTATTGGCATCAATCACAGCCTGTTTTTGTTCGGGCGATTTGTCGCCGTTTTCTCCCTGCGGCGGCGCGCCTGTCGCCTTCAAAAGTCCCGCGCGGGCATTGGCAATATCACCGAAAACTTGTTGCTCTTGATAACCCGCTGCCTTAGCTGCTTCAAAAAGATTGGGGATCAAATCAGAGCGCCGCTGAAGCTGGCTCTCAATGTTCGACCAACTCGCTTTGACGTTCTGCTGCTTGGTCTGAAGCGTGTTGTAGCCGCAACCGCTTGCCGCCACAGACATCAGAATTACGGAAGCCAGCAATAACATTCTTCTTTTATTCATCTTTATTTTCTCCATCTGTCGGAATAAAAATTAATCTTGTTCGCTTACATGCGCGTAAGCCGGATATTAAGCCTTATCCACGGCGATACTTCAAGCCTGCTACGACGCCGCTTTCGCTTGATTATTGCCGCCGCTTGCGCCCGGCATCTGGTCAACGATTTCAATGACGCGCTCGATCTGTTTTAAGTAAGCGGCGAAAAGATTGTTCGCTTCAACGTCCGTCAAGGCTTTTGCGCCCTTTTCGCGCAAGTCCATAATCCGCTCGAACGGCGCAGCGTCGAGCTGCAATGTTTTTACAGTCGCGCGCACGCATTCCGCTTTGGCGACGGGCGGCTCCGCGCCGCTCAACATCAGCACGGGACGAAAGAATTTGCTGAAGGTCGCAAGGCTGTCGTTCATGAGTTGCGAAAGTTTTTCAGCAGACACGCTCGCCGGAATGTAGTGCCGCCGCAGTTGAATCAATTTGCTTCTTAGTTCGTACTCGGTTTGATGCCGCAAATTCGTGTTCGAGAGTTCAACCGATTCAAACGGATCGCGCCCGTAGAGCACAACGCGCGCGCGTTCCATCTGGCGAAACTCTATTGGAAATACGTCTGCGGCGTCGGATAGTTCCGCGAGCGTAAAATAGACCGGAACGTCATGCCCTAGACGCTGCCATCCGCGAATCGGCGCTTGCGCTAGCCGCAAATCTTCGGGCGTAATGCGATTGAGCGCAATCAGCAGATTGACTTCTGAAGGCAGTTCGCTATCGTCGCTCACTGCCGTCGCCGAGCCGTAGAGCACCACGGACGCGAGATTGTCGCCGTGCGTCGCGCGCAAATCTTCGACAAAGTGATTCAAGCTGTTTCGTGTTGTTGGAGAAACCATCTGTATTTTATCCGTATGAAAAGTGCGTATGCTTCAGCCGTTTTGCTTCCTGCTTTAATTCAATTACCAACTGCCGCTCGATCCGCCGCCGCCGAAATCGCCGCCGCCGCCGAAGCCGCCAAACCCACCGCCGCCACTACTACCGCCGCCCCATCCTCCGCCGCTGCCCCAGCCGCCGCTCGAGCCGCCGCTGTTGAGCAAAGAGTTGAGCAGCAGCAGATTCAAACAGCCACCGCCACCTCCACCGCCGCCGCGCCCTCTGCTCGACATAAGGAAAATTAAAACGATGGCGATGATGAGAATTATCGCGCACGGCGAAATGCCGCCGCGACGCGGGGAGCGATAATCCTGCGCGGGCGCGCCGTCGTAGGCAGCGCTTTGATCTATGCCTTCGATGCTGAAGCCGCGCGCTTTGCCGAGCGTGGCGACGTATGTATTGACCGCTTCCGTCAAGCCGCGCCCGTAGTCGCCTTCGCGGAAGGCCGGGCGCATACGGCGATTGACTTCGCCGGTCATTCCGTCCGGCAAGTCTCCTTCGAGATGCCTGCTGACCTGTATGTTGTATTTGTGATCGTCAACGGCAACCAGCAGCAGCAAGCCCTCTTTCTCTCCGTTGCCGGGGCCGATGCCCCAGCCGCGCGCTATCGCCAATCCGTAATCGAAAACATCACGGTCGCCGATTGTTTTGACCGTCACTACGGCGAACTCGATGCCCGCGCGCTGCTGCACATTTTCGAGGATAGTTTCCAGTCGCTGCTCTGTCGCAGAATCGATAACGTCTGCGTAATCGACGACGAGGCGCGGCGGATTCGGCTTAGGGATAGGCGGCGGCGCGGTTGTTTGCGCGCGCGCGCCAGCCGCGCACGCCGCCAGACAAAAAAGGAGCGCCGCAAGCAAACACGGCAAACGATAAATTTGTTTCACGGAAACGATCATATCAAAAAGAATCTTAGCAGAGTTCTCGGCTGCGCGCTCCTTGCACGAAATCCAAAAAAGTTTTCTCTATAAACTTTCAAAGCAATTTATCCTTCAATCAAACGATGCAGTAAATAAAAAAGCGCGACACCGACAAATACGACAATCGAGACCATAGGGTTCTTTTCTTCTTTGTGATTGACTTCCGGTATCAAATCGCTCGCCGCGACATAGAGCGTGACGCCCGCCGAAAAGGGCAGCGCGTAAGCGACCAGCGTCCCGACCTTCGTTTGCAGCAGCGCGACGCTCGTGACGCCCGCAAATGTTGCCGCGCCGACGATTAATGTTGCCGTCAATGCGCGTCGCGCCGAACGCCCTGACGCCAGCATAATAGAGGCGACGGTAAAACCTTCCGGCACTTTGTGCAGCAGGATTGCGATGAAAACGAGCAAGCCTACTTTGTAATTGACGAGAAAGGCGGCGGCAATCGAAACCCCGTCGAAAAAGCTGTGGATGACGAGGCCGCCGATTGCCGTGTACGCCGCCGACGGGCGCACGACGTGTTCAGGATGCGTTTCCGCACCGAAATGAAAATGCGGCGCAATGGTGTGCTCGAAAAGCTGTATTAATAAATAGCCCGCGAGCAGCAGCGTCATCGCGCCCATTACGCTTTGCGCCGCCGCATCGTTCGTCCGCCCGTTGACCCAGATGGCGATTGTTTCCGGCAGAATCTCTATAAAGATGGCCGCGAGCATAAAGCCCGCGCCAAGTGCGACGAGATATTTGAGAAAGCGCTGATCGAGACGCTGCGCCGCTTTCGAGGCGAGCAGCATTCCGCCCATCAAATTTGCCAGCGCCGCCAGCACGCCGAAGAAAATCAATCCGCCCGAACTCATCTACACGAAATCTGCCTTTTGCCGAGAGTTTGTAAAGTAGAGCTAAGGGTACCGCACGGCGCGCAACTATACAGTATGAGGCGGAAAGGCAAAAGGTGAACAACGAAAAGCGAAAAGGGAAAGTGTCTTGTGGAAAAGGGAAAAGCTGAATTATGAATGTAAATCCTCTTTACTGCGTCCCTATACTTCTACATTCATCTTTAGCGTATGCTTAATCAATCGTTCGCCAACTCAATTACTACACCATATCGTGCTTAAGATTCTTTTGTTCGACATTGTTTTTCTTCTTGACACACGTTTATGGACGGGCGTAGTATGCGCGACGGGTGGTAAAAAGTGGCTGGAAGTGGGCGTTATAGATAAGCTTGAAGCCAAATGTTAAAGTTTTACTCTAAGGTTTAAGCAGTATGTCATGGGAGCGGTTCGTGCTAAGGCTATGTTGCGAGGAAATTACACGGCGCACATCGACTCTAAGGGACGCCTCAAAGTGCCTACGTCGTTTCGTCGCCTGATAGAGGAAAAGCACGGCGGCGAGTTTTACGTGACGAGTTTATCGGGAGAATGCGTGCGGATTTACCCTTTGCCGGAATGGGAAGCCATTGAGTCCAGGCTCGCGCTGTTGCCTTCGATGGACACGGCACGCAGGAAGTTTCTCGACCGCACGAATTATTACGGGCAGCAAACGATGATGGACGGGCAGGGACGCATTCTCGTTCATCCACTTTTGCGTAAAAGCGCCGGAGTCGTCGGCGAAGTGGCGGTGCTCGGCTACCTGACGTACATGGAAGTCTGGGAGTTGGAAAAATTTCAACAGCGGCTCATTCACGATCCATACACGGAAGCAGACGAAGCGGCGCTGGCGAGTCTCGGCATTTGAGCGGAAGCAATGGAGGCGGCGGTCATTGATAAATCGATCACAACAGAAATTAGCAAAATAGAAGTTTGCTGCCATGTTTCAATGCGTAACGATTGACGGCTTAGGAATCACGATTTTCTGTTCTTTGAACAAGATCACAGGGCGGCGGCGATGACAGCTGCGCTAATGGGGGGCATGAGCGCGCCACACCACCGCCCTGTGCTGTTAAAGGAAACGATACGGTTTCTCGCGCCCGAACGCGGCGGCCTTTTCATTGACGGCACGCTCGGGCTTGGCGGGCATAGCGAAGCGATTCTCGAAGCCAGCGATACGGCTCGCGTCATCGGGATTGACCGTGATCGTGAAGCGCTCGTTTATGCGACGAATCGTCTGGCGCGCTTCGGTGTACGATTCACGGCAACGCACGCGAACTTTGAAGACCTCGCGCGCGTCGTGAATGAAGCGAAGGTACAGGACGTCAGCGGCGTGCTGATCGATCTAGGCGTTTCCTCTTTGCAGCTCGATACGGCAAATCGCGGATTCAGTTTCCGGCATGATGCGCCGCTCGACATGCGTATGAACGCGGAAGGCGACGAAGAGACTGTTGCCGAGTTGCTCGAACGCCTGCCGGAAGAAGAATTAGCGCGCATCATTTACGAGTACGGCGAAGAGCGGCGTTCGCGGCGCATCGCACGCTGGATCATTGAAAAGCGCGAGGCAGGGCAGCCCGTCAAGACGACAGCAGAATTAGCCGGACTTGTCGCGCGCGCTTACGGGGCGCGAAAAAAGAAAGAACACGGGGCGGTGCATCCGGCGACGCGCACATTTCAAGCACTGCGCATCGCCGTCAACGATGAACTTGAAAACTTGGCTGGCTTTATCGAAACGGCCATTGATCTTTTAATTCCCGACGGGCGCTTTTGCGCGATTAGCTTTCATTCGCTGGAAGACCGCATCGTTAAGCGCACCTTGCGCCGTTTGGCAGGGAACTGCGTATGCCCGCCGCGTTTGTCTCCGCTGTGCGTGTGCGGCGCGCGCCGTGATGTCGGGATTTTGACGCGCCGTCCGCTCGCGCCGGGCGATGATGAGATTGCAGAAAATCCGCGCGCGCGCAGCGCCAAGCTGCGAGCCTGCCGCAAACTCGGCGAAGCGGAGATTGAAAGCAGCGAATTCGGAGTTGGTGAATCCGTGCATGAGTCTTCGCATGATGAGTTTGAGAGTTGAGTTGCTGAAGGAACGCAAGTAAGTTTTCGATAAAGCCGGAGAGTACGAGTGATGAAAAGATTGCCGCCCAACCAATTAAATAATGCCGTTCGCCGTGAGCGTGACACAAGCGCGCTGGCGCGACTTTTGACGCTGCTTTTATGCGGCCTTGTTTTGGCTGGCGGATTCGTTTTCGCGGCGGGGCGACACTTCACAGCCGTGCATTACGGTTATCAAAGCGAGCAACTGCGCCGTGAGCGAGTGCGCTTGCTAGAGCAGCAGGCAGTCTTGCTATTGGCGCGCGAACAGGCTGCGACTCCTTCGAGGCTCGAAGCGGCGGCGCGCGAAATCGGAATGCAGTCGGCACAAGCCGCGCAGATTATCGGCGCGCAGAAAGTCGAGCGAAGTTTGCCGCACGTATCCCCCGCGTTCGTCAACGCTTCCGTTGCGATGCGTCGTTGAAGAGCGAATTTGGCGGCGAAGTGTTAGCGGTTTTTTATCTTTAACAGACTTTCGCGGAATATCCGTCGCTCTCTTTTTGCCAGTGTCTCCTTTCTCCCGGAGCGCGTCTTTCACAGAGTCACGATTCTCCCTCAAGCGTTCAATCGGGTTTCGACGCGGCGAATAATTCGTAGGCCGCGCACGTTCATTACACCAGAAGGCAAGCTCAACGAAAGATGCCCGCACGCTCTATTACCACAGCAAAAGCACGGCCTGATTTTTCGCGTCGCCGCATACTCGTCGTCGCCTGCACGCTCGTTTTCTGGATGTTCGTCATCGGCGTGCGCCTCGTTTATTTGCAGGCCGCGCAGCATGAATGGTTAAAGGCGAGAGCGAGCGCGCAGCAGCAGGGCGTTGCGCAAACAAGTCCCGTGCGCGGATTGGTGGTTGACCGGACGGGGCGCGACCTTGCGCGCAGCATCGAAACGGAATCCTTCTTCGCCATTCCGACGGACATCAAAGATGCGGACGAAGCAGCCAAACGCCTCGCAGACATTCTAGGCCTCGACGCAAGCGCTTTATCGTCGCGCTTGAAGACAGCACAAAGCGCGAATCGAAAGTTCGAGTGGATTGCGCGCAAGCTGGACGCGGAACAATCGGAGAAAGTGCGCGCGCTGGAATTGCCGGGCATTCATTCACTGCGCGAGCCGAAGCGCTTTTATCCGAATGGATCGCTCGCGGCGCATGTGCTCGGCTTTGTCGGTCTGGATGAAACAGGCTTGGGCGGCGTCGAACAATTTTATAACGCGCGCATCAGCGGCGAAGCGGGCAGAGTCTTTGTTCAGACGGACGCGCATCGCCGCTCTTACCAGAGCTTCGAGGCGCAGTCGAAGCCGGGTCAGACCGTCGTGCTGACCATAGATCAAATGATTCAGTATCGCGCGGAGGCGGCGCTCGCTTCGGCGCTCGAACGAACGCACGCGAAATCCGCCACCGCTATTGTGCTCGATCCCCACACGGGCGACGTGCTCGCGCTCGCCAACGCGCCGAGTTTCGATCCGAACGACGCGCGCACGGCGCAGCCTGAGTCACGCGCAAACGGCGCGCTGCAAAACATCTATGAGCCGGGTTCGACCTTCAAAATCGTCGCGTATTCCGCCGCCATTGAAAAAGGCCTTGCGAAGCCCGAAGACAAGATCGATTGTCAGATGGGCGCGATTACAGTTGCCGGACGCCTCGTACACGATCATAAACCTTTCGGCACTTTGACTTTGATTGACGCACTGGCGAAGTCGAGCAATGTCGCGGCGATTAAATTGGGACTGCGCGTCGGCGACGATTCGATGTACGACTTTATCACGCGCTTCGGTTTCGGCTCGCGCACAGGCATCGAGTTGCCGGGCGAAACCGCAGGGCTTGTGCGCTCCGTCGCGCGCTGGCAGCCGAGTTCGATGGGATCGATTGCGATTGGTCAGGAAGTCGGCGTAACGCCTTTGCAGATGGCTGCGGCGTTCGGCACGCTCGCCAACGACGGTGTGCGCGTCGCGCCGCATCTGGTGCGCGAAATTCAGGCGCAGGATGGTTCAACCATATTTCAAACAACGCCGGAAGCGCATCGCGTGGTGAGCGCGGGAACGGCGAAGGCGCTGCGCGGAATGCTCGAAGGCGTGACCTTGAACGGCACGGCGAAACTCGCGCAGCTCAACGGCTATTCGGCAGCCGGGAAAACAGGCACGGCGCAGAAGATCGATCCGAAGACGCACGCTTACTCGAAGACAAAATTCATCGGCTCGTTTGTCGGCTTTGCGCCCGTCGATAATCCTGCGGTGGTCATCATCGTGGTCATAGATGAACCCGTCGGCTCGTATCACGGCGGCGATGTCGCGGCACCCGTCTTTCGAGAAATCGCCGAAGGCATACTGCCGGATTTGAACATCTCGCCGGACATGGATGTGAAGCCGGAGAACGGCGCGCCGAAGCCCGTCACTATCAGCCCGCGCGCCGCCGAAGCAATCGCGCAGGCACGCGAAGAATTGCAGCGCGAAGCCGAAGCGAGGCAGGCGACGCTGCCGCAAGTCTCCGAAGCGTCGAACGCCGCGAGCAGCGTTAATGAAATTGTTTATGCCGCTTCGACAAAGCGCGCCGTGCTGATGCCAGACCTTTCCGGGCGCAGCGTGCGCGATGCGGCGCGCGTCTGCGCAGAACTCGGCTTGCAGTTGGAAGCGCGCGGCGAAGGACGCGCCTTGCGACAAAATCCCGCACCGGGAACGGAACTCGACGCAGGCCAAATTGTCCGCATCGACTTTAAGCGAAGCGAATGACGGTAAGCATTATTACGGTGAGCATGGCTGTGGTGAACTCGATTAATTAAATGACGAAAACGGAAAACGAAAGTGAGGCCACGCTGAAGGAATCTAGATTCGGTATTGCTGCGTGCCGAGCGCGCCTGCGACGTGAGCGCGTTGCAAAAAGAATCGCAGACAAATCCGGCACGCACGTCGAATCATCGCGCATTGTCATCGCCGGTGAGCAAAACAATTCGAGCCGCGATGGATTGCGCGCGAACATGCAAGGCGAGCATAGAGGAATCCGAAAAGGGTGAATACGAAGACGGCAGCGACCTTAATGGATGCTTCCGTCGCGGCAGCGAGCACAGATGTGCTTGAAGCGGAGATTAAAGGTTTCTCCCTTGATTCGCGCTCCGTTGCGACGGGCGAATTATTCTTCGCGTTGTTGCAGGAAGACTACACACGCGCGGGCTTCAACGGCACGTTTGCGGACTCGCATGAATTTATCGGTGAAGCTTTGGAGCGCGGCGCTGTCGCGGCAGTCGCGCGCCGCAGCCGCGTCGAAGGCGATGCGAGTCTCGCGCGGTTCGGTGACCGCTTGCTGCTGGTCGAAGATGTCATTGCCGCCTTGCAGCAGCTCGCGCATAAAGTTTACGAAGCGTGGGCGCGTCCCATTATCGGCATTACGGGCAGCGCCGGAAAAACGACGACAAAGGATTTGACCGCGCACATACTTTCAACAGCCGGGCAAAGAGTTTTGAAAAGCGAGCGCAATTACAACAACGGCCTAGGGCTTCCGCTCTCCGTATTGCAGATGGTCGGCGACGGGCGCGCGCCTGACGATTACGACATAGGCGTGCTTGAAATGGGCATGTCCTCGCGCGGCGAGATTGCGCGGCTTTGCCGTATCGTTGCGCCTGACATCGGCGTTGAACTGCTGGTCGCGCCCGTACACTTGGAATATCTAGGATCGCTTCAAGCAATCGCAGATGAAAAGTCAGACCTTATCGCCAACATGAAACCGGGCGGCGTCGCAGTGCTCAATGCCGACGACGAACTCGTGATGGCGATGCGCGACAAACACAAGGGACGCGTCGTGACCTTCGGCCTCGAGAACGAAGCGGACGTAACCGCCGCAGAGATTGACGCGTCGCATTTCGGGCAGTTCAGTTTTAATTTGCGGACACCGCTCGGCGAGGCACAGGCGAAACTTCCGATGCCCGGACGACATAATTTAATGAACGCGCTCGCCGCATCCGCCGTCGCTACTGTCCTCGACATCGCGCCCGAAGAAATTGCCCGCGCGCTTGCCACCGCAGTTGCGCCGCACATGCGCGGCGAAGTAATGGATTTTGTTGACGGCTTCACAGTCGTGGATGATTCGTACAATTCCAATCCGCGTTCGCTGTTAAGCATGGTGCGCACGATTGCCGAAGGCGGCGCAGATGGCGCGCGACGCATCGTTGTCGCAGGCGAAATGCTGGAACTAGGCACTGACGGCGCGGCGATGCACAGGGACGCGGGACGTTCAATCGCCGATTACGGCATAGACGTATTGTGGGGCGTGCGCGGGCTGGCGCGGGAATTGACGGAAGCGGCGCGCGAGGCTGGCATGAAAACAGAGAATGTGAAGTTTTTTGAAAGCGCGGAGGACGCAGGCATTGCTCTTGAAAAGGAAGTGCGCGAGGGCGATTTAGTGTTGGTGAAGGGATCGCGCGGCGTGCGCATGGATAAAGTCGTGGCGCATTTGCGCGAGAGATTTCCAATGACGGGCGAAGACGAAGCGAATTAATTCGATGATCTACTATTTCCTTTACGAGTTGCTCTATAACCATTTGAAGGATGGTGAGTCGTATCTCGTCAAGGCGCTGAATGTTTTTCAGTATGTCACGTTTCGCACGGCCTATGCTTCGATTACGGCGCTGTTGATTTCGCTGTTGTTCGGCGGGCGCGTGATACGCGCGTTGAAGGGTTGGGACGTCGGGCAGCAGATTCGTGAGGAAGGGCCGCAGGCGCACATGGCGAAGCGCGGCACGCCGACGATGGGCGGCGTGTTGATTATCGCCAGCGTCATCATTTCCACTTTGCTGTGGGCGCGGCTCGATAGTCTTTATATATGGATCGTGTTGATTGCAACTGCCGGGTTCGGGCTGATCGGTTTCTTCGACGACTACGCGAAAATGGCGAAGAAGCAAAGCCTCGGTTTGACCGGGAGAAAGAAACTGCTTTTTCAACTCCTTATCGCGCTCGGCGTGTGGGCTGTGCTTTACTTTTTCACGAACTATGCGTGGAACGTCAACATCCCGTTTTTCAAAGCGACGGCAGAGCAAGACCCGCTGCGCAGCATTAGTTATATAGGGCCTTGGCTATACATCGTCTTTGCCGTCGTCGTGATGCTCGGTTCATCGAACGCCGTGAATTTGACGGACGGATTGGACGGCCTTGCGATCAGCATTACGTTTATTGCGATGGCGGCGCTCACGGCCTTCACGTACATCATCGGCGATGCGCGCTTTGCGAGTTACCTAGGGTTGGTGCATCGCCCGGAGGTCGCGGAGTTGACGGTGTTCTGCGGCGCGATGGCGGGCGCGAGTCTCGGGTTTTTGTGGTACAACGCGCCGCCCGCCGAAGTTTTTATGGGCGATGTCGGAAGCCTCGCCATCGGCGGCGCAATCGGAACCATCGGCGTGCTGACGAAGTTGGAATTCATGCTGCTGCTGGTCGGCGGCGTGTTCGTTATCGAAGCCATGTCTGTAATGCTGCAGGTCGGGTTCTTTAAGATGACGAAGCGAAGCAGCGGAACCGGGCGCAGGCTCTTTAAGATGACGCCGCTGCATCACCATTTCGAGTTATCGGGCTGGCGCGAATCGAAGGTCGTGTTCCGGTTTTTGATTATCGCCATCTTGTTCGCGCTCCTTAGTCTTTCAACGCTGAAACTTCGGTGAGGGAACAGTTTTTAGTTTTCAGCTTAGAGTTTTTAGTACAGAGCTAAGGTCTTATTTACGGAACACTGAAAACTCAAAACTGAAAACTGCTTGAATTGTGGAAGTCGAAGGCAAAAAAGTTTTGGTGATCGGCGCGGCGCGCAGCGGTATTGCGTGCGCGAAGTTTCTGGTGGAGCGTGGCGCGATTGTCGCGCTTAGTGATCGCAAGCCACTTGAAGAATGGCCGGATGACGCAGTGGAATTGAATGCGTATGGCGTCGGACTTATCGAGGGCGATGCACCGTCTTGGTTGTTGGATCAGGTCGAGTTGGTTGTTTTAAGTCCGGGCGTGCCGACGCGAAGTATTACGGCGCGGTATGCGGATCGGGCGGGCGCGGAAGTAATCGGCGAAGTCGAATTAGCGAGCAGGTTTTTGCGCGGGCGCATCATCGGCATCACCGGCACGAACGGCAAAACGACGACGACGACTTTGATCGGCGAATTATTGAAGGGCGCGGGAATCAGTGTGCAGGTCGGCGGCAACATCGGAACACCGCTTATTTCTCTTGTTGAATCTTCGCATGAAGACGGTTGGACGGTGGCGGAGCTTTCGAGCTTTCAGTTGGAAACGATTGTGGACTTTCATCCGCAGATCGCAATTTGTTTGAACGTAACACTGAATCACATGGATCGCTACGAATTATTTTCGGATTATGCGGCGGCCAAGCACAGAATCTTTCGCAATCAAACAAGCGACGATGTGGCGATTTTGAACGCGGACGACGCGACGACTGCAACATGGGCGCAAGGTCTTCGCGCGCATGTCGTGTGGTTCAGCGTGCAACAGGAATTGGAGGAAGGATTGCTTCTTAGAAACGAACAGGGCGATCTCGTGTCGCGCACCAGAGACGGCGAGCGAACTTTGCTGACGCGCGACGAAATGCATCTGCGCGGGCGTCACAACATCGAAAATGTTTTGGCGGCGCTGGCGGCGGGTCTGGCGGCAGGCTGCGCGCCGGATTCGATGCGCGACACGATCCAGAAATTTCGTCCCGTCGAACATCGCCTCGAACGAGTTGCGCTGATTGACGGCGTGACGTTTTATAACGACTCGAAAGCGACGAGTGTAGACGCGACGCTCAAAGCGCTCGAAGCTTTCGCGGAAGACGACGGGAAGATTATTTTGATTCTGGGCGGGCGCGGCAAACATGCGCCGTATGCGCCGCTGGCAAAGCTCGTGCGCGAGAAAGTCCGCAAGTTAATTTTGATCGGCGAAGACGCGGAAACAATCGAGCAGGAATTAAAAGACGCCGCCGCGATTGAACGCGCGAGTGACATGCAGGATGCCGTTCGCCGCGCGCGCGCCGCCGCGCAACCGAAGGATGTAGTGCTGCTCGCGCCAGCCTGCGCGAGCTTCGATATGTTCCGCAGCTTCGAGCATCGCGGCGAAACGTTCAAGGAAGAAGTAATGAAACTGAAGCATTCAGAAGCCATGAGTTAGAAGCCGGAATGAAGGCAGGCTCGAGGTCTTGCTTTGCTTTTATTCTGACTTCTGACTCCTGACTCCTGACTCCTGATTTTTATGTCCCGAAAGTTACAGGCAGATAAATGGTTGTTCGCGGCGACGGCAGGGCTGGCGCTGTTCGGCATCGTGATGGTTTACAGCGCTTCGGCGGTTGTGGCGATGCAGGAGGAAGGCAATCAGTACCACTATGTTTTGAAGCAGGCGTTGTGGACGGCTTTAGGTTTCGCGGCGATGCTCGCGGCGATGCACTTTGATTACGGGCGATTGCGTGATCGTCGAATCGTTTACGGCTTGCTGGCGTTGACGGCTGTGCTGCTCGCGTCCGTCTTTGCGTTTCATCGCACGAACGGCGCGCATCGCTGGATCAGATTGCCGGGCATTTCCGTGCAGCCTTCGGAAATATCGAAGCTCGCGCTGACGATTTTTCTCGCGTACTTTTTGGAAAAACGCGCGGGCGAAGAACATTTGTTTCGCTGGACGTTTGTGCCGTGCATAGCGGCGACGGGGGCGCTCGCGCTATTGGTCGTCGCAGAGCCGGATTTGGGAACGGCGTTGATGCTCGCGGTCATCTGCGCGGTGGTTTGTTACACGGCGGGCGTGCGCTTGCTGCATCTCGGGATCGCGGCGGCTCCGGCGCTTCTCGGCGTGGTTGCAATGCTGGTGTTCGTGCCGTGGCGTATGCGGCGCATGGTGACGTTTTTAGACCCTTGGCAGGATCAGCGCGATAAAGGTTTTCAAGTCGTGCAATCATTGATCGCAGTTGGCTCCGGCGGGCTTGACGGACTCGGCTTCGCGCAGGGGAAACAGAAAATGTTTTTCCTGCCGTTCGCGCATTCGGATTTTATCTTCGCGGTGATCGGAGAAGAGTTGGGTTTGTTCGGCGCGCTGACGGTGGTTGGAATGTTCGCGCTGTTTTTGTGGCGCGGCTTGCGTGCTGCCTTGCGCGCGCCGGATAGATTCGGAATGCTGCTCGGCGTCGGCCTCGTGACGGGCATCGTCGCGCAGGCACTCTTTAATATCAGCGTTGTGCTATCGCTCGTGCCGACAAAGGGAATTCCGTTGCCATTTATTTCCTACGGCGGCTCGTCGCTTGTGCCAACGCTTCTCGCTGCGGGAATCCTGCTGAACATTTCGCAGTACGCGGGAGCAAGCGTTCCGGCGGCATCGCAATCGGGCAACGAGTTGAAGGACGACGTGCGACGCCGCGCGGTTGCCGCAACCACGCGGAATGCGACGGCGCGCGCAAGAGCAACTGTGGCGACAACAGCTTCCGCAAGCACGACGGCGCGGGCGTTCGCGAAAAACAGCGCAGCATCATCGTCGCCGTCATACGGGCAAAGCGTCGAGAGGCGCGGCTTTTAGAGATGCGCGTACTCATCGCCGCCGGAGGAACGGGCGGGCACATTTATCCGGGCATCGCGGTGGCGAAGGAAGCGATGCGCCGCAATCCGAAATCGGAAGTTCGCTTCGTCGGCACGGCGCGCGGATTGGAAACAAAGCTTGTGCCGCAAGCGGGCTTTCAACTATCGCTTATTGAAAGCGCTGGCCTTGTGAACATGGGCATCGCGGCTCGTTTGCGCGGGTTGCTGGTACTGCCCAAGAGCTTCATCGCGGCGCGCAGTTTGATACAAGACGTTCGCCCGGATGTGGTGGTCGGCGCGGGCGGATATGTATCGGGGCCGGTTTTGCTGACGGCGGTTTTGATGAGGATTCCGACGCTCGTAATGGAATCGAATGCGGTGCCGGGATGGACGAATAAAGTGCTGGCGCGCTTTGTTGACCGTGCGGCGGTTTCGTTTGAAACGGCGCTGCCGTTCTTTCGCGGCAAAGGTGTTGTGACGGGAAATCCGATCCGCCGCGAATTCTTTGACATTCCGGCGAAGAGGCGCGATGCTACGCGATTCTCCTTGCTCGTCTTCGGCGGTTCGCAGGGCGCGCGCGCGATCAACGATGCTGTCGTCGCGGCGCTCCCCTATCTTGAATCAGAGCGCTCCGTGCTGCATGTCACGCACCAAACAGGCGAGGCAGATTTCGAGCGAGTGCGCGAAGGGTATGCGCAGGCGGGTTGGACAAAGGACGCGGACGTGCGGCGCTACATAGATGACATGGTTGCGCTGTTCGCCGACAGTGATTTGATTGTTTCGCGCGCGGGCGCAACAACCGGCGCAGAGTTGATTGCGGCAGGCAAGGCGGCGATTATGGTTCCGCTTCCCGGCCAGATAGAACAGCGCAAGAACGCCGAAACGCTTCAAGCAAGCGGAGCGGCACGCATGATCTTGCAGAGCGATTTGACGGGCGAACGCCTCGCCGCAGAGATTGCAAACTTAATCCACGCGCCCGACACGCTGACGCGCATGGAAGAGGCCAGCCGCAAACTCTCACGCGGCGATGCAGCGCAGGCAGCAGTTGATTTGATTGAAGAGTTGGTAGAAAGCCATTTGCGGTTTTAGATTTGCAAATTTTGATTGGAAGGATACGAAGAATTTAGTCTTTCAATTGTGCCACTGATTTCAAATCGAAAATTATTTTATGTTTCGTCGCATTCAACACGTTCACTTCGTCGGCATCGGCGGCATCGGGATGAGCGGCATCGCGGAGGTGCTCGCCAACCTAGGCTTTCGCGTGTCGGGTTCGGATGCGAAAGTGTCGAGCGCGACAAAGCGCTTGCAGCAACTCGGCGTTGAATTCTTTGAAGGACATCGCGCGGAGAATGTCGCAGACGCGCAGGTGGTTGTTCGCTCGACGGCGGTGCGTGATGATAACGCGGAGATAGTCGAAGCGAGAGGGCGTTCGATTCCCGTGATTCCGCGCGCGGAAATGCTCGCCGAGTTGATGCGGCTCAAGCCTTATTCGGTGGCGGTGGCAGGCTCACACGGCAAGACTTCGACGACTTCGATGGTGGCGACTGTTTTGCAGCGCGCGAATCTCGATCCGACGGTGGTGGTCGGCGGCGTCGTCGGCGCGTTAGGTTCGAATGCACGCTTAGGCAAAAGCGATTTGCTGGTTGTCGAAGCTGATGAAAGTGACCGCTCGTTTCTGATGCTATCGCCGACGATTGCGGTTGTGACGAACATTGACCGTGAGCACATGGAATACTACAACGACATGAACGACGTGCGCGATTGCTTCAAGAATTTCGTCAATAAAGTTCCGTTCTACGGCGCGGCGATTTTGTGTCTCGACGATCCGAACGTGCAGGCCGTGATTCCGCACATAGAGCGCCGCCGCATTACCTACGGGTTGAGCGCGCAGGCTGATGTTTCGGCGCATGGTATTCGTTTCGATCAAGAATTCGGTTCGAGTTTTACTGTGTGGCGCGGCACGGATGTAGTAGGTGATATTCGATTGCGTGTGCCCGGCTTGCACAATGTTTATAACGCGCTGGCGGCGATTGCCGTCGGCTTCGAGTTGGAAGTGCCGTTCGCGGCCATCGCCGAAGGGTTGGATAATTTTACGAACGCGGACAGGCGTTTTCAGTTCAAGGGTGAAACGGCGGGCGTGATGATCGTCGATGATTACGGGCATCATCCGACGGAGATTAAAGCGACGCTCGCCGCCGCGAAAATCGGCTCGAACGGGCGGCGCATTGTCGTGCTGTTTCAGCCGCACCGCTACACGCGCACACGCGATCAAATGGAAGAATTCGCGCGCTCGTTCAATAACGCCGACGCGCTTTTCGTGACGGATATTTACGCGGCGAGCGAAGACCCGATTGACGGCATTACGAGTGAAGCGCTGACCGACGCAATCAAGCTTTTCGGTCATAAGAACGCCCACTATATCGGCGCGCTCGAAGGATCGGCAGAGGTCTTGCGCGATCAAGTCCATCAAGGTGATTTGGTCGTCACGCTCGGCGCGGGGCCTGTTTACCGTGCGGGCGATCAGTTGCTAGATATACTGCGCGAACAAAATACAATTGCTTCGCAGCAATAGTAGCAGCAACAAAGAAGCCTTGGATTTGAGATTGAAATAAAAGCAGTGATCGAAACGGCGAACAAGTTGAGTATGGACGCGCGCGATGCGGCGATTGATAAAATCGCGGCTGACTTAAATGTGCGCGCCGAACGGGGGCGGCGTTTCGCTCAACTGACGAGCTTGCGCGTCGGCGGCGCGATTGATTGGGTAATCTCGCCGCGCACCGAAGCGGAAGCCGCAGCGATTGTTCACGCGCTCGATGAAGCTAAGGTTGGCTGGCGCGCGCTCGGTTCCGGCAGCAACGTGTTGGCGGACGATGCGGATCATCATTATGTAGTGGTGAGCTTGAAGGAGTTGAAGGGCAAAGTTTCGTTTGATGGAGAGTTGGTGACAATCAGCGCGGGTTACAGCTTGCCCAGATTGTGCGTCGATGCGGCGCGTGCCGGGCTTTCGGGCATAGAAGGTTTGGGCGGAATTCCGGGAACCGTCGGCGGCGCGTTGTGGATGAACGCGGGCGCATACGGGCATGAGATCGGCAATGTTACAGAGACTGTGCGCGTGGCACGCTGCGGGCGCGTCGCAGAAGTGCCGGGAAGCGAAGTGAAGTGGGATTATCGCCATACATCCTTTCGTGAAGGCGAACTCCTTCTCGGCGCGACGCTAAGGCTGACGCCGGATGATCCTTTGAAAATTAAAGAGCGCATGGATGAAGCGAAAGCGAAACGCTTAGCGACTCAGCCGCACGGCTCGCGCAGCGCCGGATGCTTTTTCAAGAACCCGCCGGGAAGCGTTATCGGCACGGGAAAAATGATTGATGAAATGGGCATGAAGGGCGCGCGGCGCGGCGGCGCAGTCGTTTCTCCGGTTCACGCGAATTTTATTGTGACCGAAGGCGACGACGCGCGTGCGTCAGACGCTTTGGCGCTCGCCGAAGAAATCAGGGAACGCGTGCGGCGCGAGCATGGATTCGAGTTGGAATACGAAGTCGAATTATGGCGCGCGGAAGCGGCGAACGAATCGCAAAGCCGCGCTTCGGTTGACGAAAGGAACAAGTAGCATTGAGAGAACAAGTCATTACGCCACGCGCGGGAGCCGCCGGTGTTTCGGGATCAGGACGAAACACGTCCGCGAATAAAGGACGCAACGCAAGCGGCATTGCGCAGAATCCTGCGCGGCGTGAACGCGCGGGCAAAGCAAACTCCGCACGCCGCAGTGAGTCCGGCAGCGGATTGAGCGCAATGCTTCAGTATGCTCCGCTCATCGGAAAAATTCTGCTGGCGATTGTCGTCGGAGTAATGCTCTTTGCGGGCTATCGCGCGGCAGCGGCGGCTTCGTTTTTTCAATTGCGTGCAGTGGATGTCGGCGGCGCGTCGCGTGCTTCGGACGATCAAATCAAAACAGTCGTGCGCCATGCCGTCGCGCGAACAGGCGTGTGGCGCGCGGACTTGAGTGACATCAGCAGAGAGCTTGAAAAATTGCCTTGGGTGCGAAGCGCCATTGTTTCGCGCGTGCTGCCGGACGGAGTGCGCGTGCGCGTGACGGAACGAGTGCCGCGCGCGGTTGTTCGCACGAGCGCGGGACGGCTCGTCTGGATAGACGATGATGCGGTGTCGCTCGGTGCGTTCGCGCCGACAGACAAAATGCCGGACTTTTTTCTCACGGGGCTTGACGAAAATACGGGCGAAGCGGCGCGCGCAATTAATCGTGAGCGCGTAAGCAAAGGTCTCGAAATGGCGCGCGAGTGGGATGAATCGAATTTAAGCAATAGAGTAAGTGAAGTAAATTTGAGCGACGTGCGGGACGTGCGCGCGCAGCTTGCTGGCGACGATGCGGAAATCGAAGTGCGGCTCGGCGCAAAGGATTTCGGCAAGCGTTTGAAGACAGCTTTGAGTGTGCTCGACGAGCAACGCCAAACGGCGCGCGGCGCTTCGATTACGCATCTCGACGCAACGCTCGAACGACGCATCATCATCGGCTTCGGCTCCGGCGCCTCGCAGACTGCCAGCGCCGCAGAGGGAACTTCCGGTGACGGCGGCGGCAACAGCAATAATGAAAATGTCGAATCAGCGCGTGCTCAAACGAGCGAACACTCTGCGCAGGCGAAGAAACAAACAGGCCGGAAAAGGGAATTGAAAACGCAGGCTGCCGCGCATCAGGCAATCGCGCGTAAGGCAGCGGAGCCGCAGAAAAAAGAGCGCGTTGAAAGTCATATTGAAAAGCGCGCTGCCGCTGCTGAAGCGAAAACGAAAACGCGCCCGCGCCGTGTCGGATAAAGAATTTTTCGAGAGGTAAACGTCGAATGGCTAAACGTGCCGCACACACAGTCGGACTCGACATCGGAACCAGCAAAGTGACGTGCATCGTTGCGGAACCCGGTGACGGCGTGGTGCTCGACATCGTCGGCATCGGCGAAGCGGAAGCGCGCGGCTTGCGCAAAGGCGTCATCGTCAATCCGGACGCGGCTGTGGAGAGCATCAAGCGCGCCGTCGAAGATGCCGAAAGAATGAGCGGGCTGGAAACCGAAGACGTGACGATTAACCTTGCAGGCTCGCACATCATGGGCTTTAACGGGCAAGCGATTGTTGCCGTATCGGGACGTGATAGGGAAATCACGCCGGACGATGTGCGGCGCGCGATTGATTCGGCCTGCGCGATTCAACTTCCCGCCGGGCGCGAAATCGTGGATCGCCTGCCGCAGGAATTCATCGTAGACGATCAGGACGGCATCAATGATCCAATCGGAATGATCGGGGCGCGCCTCGCGGTTAAAGTCCATATCGTGACGAGTCCCGTCACCGCGAGACAAAATGCCATCAATGCCGTTAATCGCGCTGGCCTTGTCGTTGCGGACATGGTGCTCGAACAATTAGCCGCCGCCGAAGCGACATTGACCGACGATGATAAGGAATTCGGCGCTGCGCTTGTGGACATCGGCGCGGAAACGACGGGGCTTGTGATTTACCAGCGCGGCGCGGTGCAGCACACGAGCGTTTTCGCCGTCGGCGGCTCGCACTTTACGAACGACATCGCCTTTGGTTTGCGCACGCCGATTCCCGAAGCAGAGCGTATCAAGCGCAACGTCGGCTGCGCATCGAGCGCGAGCTTGAACGAAATGCAGCGCGGCGAATTAGTCGATGTGCCTTCCGTCGGAGGCCGCCCGCCGCGACAGCTTTCCAGACAAATATTGTGCGACATTTTGCAGCCGCGTGCCGAGGAAGTATTGATGCAGGTGGCAGATGAAATCAGGGAATCCGGTTGGGAAAGACAATTATCGAGCGGCATTGTGCTAACCGGCGGTGGCGCGCTTCTGTTAGGTATGGCAGAGATTGCCGAACAGGTTTTCGATGCGCCCGTCAGGATCGGCTACCCGGAAAGAGACCGCTTCGGCGGCCTCGTCGAAGACATTCAAAGCCCCGCGTGGGCGGCTGCTTCCGGCCTCGCGCTGGTCGCGCACCGCTCGCTCTCCGCAGAATCCCGCGCTGCCGGAACCGTGAAGCGCGGGCAGACCGGAAAATTAACTGATTTCGTTTCTAAATTCCGACATCGTTTTAGTAGTATTTTTTGACAAGTTGTTGTATGCTGCCGCGCCAGCGAGCACAAGATGTAGTCCGCAAGATATAGATGCTTCCGGCGCAGCAAGCCCAATATAAACGCTCGACAGCTTTTCGCTTCAACGCGCGAAGTTCAGGCCAAAGAGAGGACATTCAAACATTATGACACCGGACGGACGGCAGCCGGGCAATGGCATTAATATTTTTATCGACGACGATCCGCCGATTACCGGAGCGCGCATAAAAGTTATCGGCATCGGCGGCGGCGGCGGCAATGCCGTCAACCGCATGATCGAAGCGGGCATCGAAGGCATCGAGTTTCTCGTCGCCAACACGGACTTACAGGCCTTGAAACGCTCGCGCGCGCCGATCAAGATTCAACTCGGCGGGCGCTTGACGAAAGGCTTAGGCGCGGGCGCGAATCCGCACGTCGGGCGCGACGCCGCGCTCGAAGACACAGAGAAAATCATCGAAGTCCTCGAAGGCGCGGACATGGTTTTCGTGACAACAGGACTCGGCGGCGGCACAGGCACGGGCGCGGCTCCGATCATCGCTTCGCTGGCGACGGAGTTGAACGCTTTGACAGTCGCCGTCGTCACTAAGCCTTTTCACTTTGAAGGCAAGCGGCGAATGATGCAGGCCGAGCAGGGCTTGCGCGAACTGCGCGAATCCGTCGATACGGTGATTACGATTCCGAACGAGCGTTTGCTTCACACCGTCGAGCGCAACGCCTCGCTCGCCGATTCGTTCAAGGTCGCCGACGACGTGCTGCGCCAAGCCGTGCAGGGCATCTCCGATTTGATTACCGTCCCCGGCCTTATCAATCTGGACTTCGCCGACGTCAAAGCGATTATGGCGGGCATGGGACTCGCACTGATGGGCGCGGGGCGCGCCAGCGGCGAGCATCGCGCGATGGAAGCGACGCAGCAAGCCATCTCTTCGCCGCTTTTAGAAGAAGCGACCATCGAAGGCGCGAAGTGCGTGCTCATCAACATCACGGGCGGCCCCGATCTGACGCTTTACGAAGTCAATGAAGCTTCTTCGATTATCCGCGAAGCGGCGGACGACGATGCCAACATTATCTTCGGCGCGGTGATCGACGAAACGATGCGCGACGAAATGAAGATTACAGTAATCGCCACAGGCTTCGACAAGGATATGTCGGAGACAGGCACGACGAATGCGAGCGCCGCGATGCCGTCCAGCGCGCCGCGTTATACGCAACGACCCGGCGACGATCTGCAACGCCCCCTGGCGGGCGGCGGCGCGCGCGCCGACGATTTGGACGTGCCGACCTTTATACGCAAGAAAGCGGACTAATTATCTAAGGCAGCGGTAAAGCATCGAGGCAGAAGCAAAGAAGGCACGACGCCTTTTGCTTCTGCCTTTCGCTTTTCATCTCGTATCTTTCCGGTAGCCTTTGCCTTTTTGTAGTTCGTCGTGTAGCATGTCGCGCATTCCCAAATTGCAAGAAATTTTATCACGGGTCAAATACATTCTTTTCCTCTCGACGCGGCAATTGCTGACAAAGAGACGAATAAATTTCTTGCCCGTATTCACTTCGCGCTCGAAGTTATTTTGTATAGCTCATATCCGGCGCGTACTCGTCAGGCTATCGGTACTCGCGCTTGCGGCCTGCTTAATTATCTGGAGGTTATGTAAACAAAGGTGAACCGTAAATTAATCCGAACGACTCTCGCGGAAGTTAAAGAAAAGAAGCGCGATATAGTGATACAGAAACCGGCTCAGGCTTCGTCTACAACAGGCGGGAGTAAAGACGGCCATCGTCCCGCGAGCAGCAGCAGCAGCGGCGGCGGCAGCAACAGCGGTGCTTCATCGTCCTATAGTGCTGCTTCGCAATCGTCATCATTCGGTGCCGCATCTGCGCGTCGCCGCACTCCGCCGCCCGCCGAAACCAATGCGGAAATCTATTACTACAAAAAGCAGATGGACGCGCACACGCCGATGGTGATCGTGCTTTCCGGCGGCGAAGAAATCGAAGGCACCATCGAGTGGTATGATCGCGGCGCGTTTAAGATTAATCGCAAATCCGCGCCGAATCTTTTAGTGCTCAAGCGCCACGTCAAATATATGTACAAGGTAGAAGACCGCGACGGCACGAGCGAGGGCGCAGACAACGACGCTACCGCTTAACTTCGATTTAACTTTACCTCAATTGGACGATTGAACTTTTGGGCGCGCGCCTTGCCGTCGGGAAGTGACAGCCGCAAGCTTGATTATTTTGGCAGGATCATCGAATCCATGACTGAGTTTTCGCCACACACGTCTGCTAAACCTCATCGCGCGAAACGAAGATTGCCGCGCATCGGTGTCACGATGGGCGACCCCGCGGGCATCGGCCCCGAAGTCGTTTTGAAGGCCGTGGCGGAAGAAGAGGTTTTGAAAATCTGCGTGCCTGTCATACTCGGCGACGCGCAGCTTCTCGCGCACACGGCGCGCACGCTCGATCTCAATTGCGGCTACGACATCGTGCGCCGCGACGAACAACTGCCCGACGATTTGCGCGCGCCCATCATTTTTCATCTCGACAATATCAACGGACACATCGAACCGGGCGTCGAATCTGGGCGCGCTGGAAAGGCCGCCGCCGAATACATAGAAGCCGCCGTAGAGCTTTGCGCCGCCGGAAAACTCGACGCGATGACCACCGCGCCGATCAACAAACGCGCGCTCTATTTAGGCGGCTACGGCTTTCCCGGCCACACGGAATTTCTCGCGCACCTGACGAACACGGAAGAATACGCGATGGCCTTTGTCGCGGCGAATTTGCGCATCGTGCTTTTATCGACGCATGTGCCGCTTTCGGAAGCGATCCGGCTCGTTGAAAAAGACCGCTTGATCGGCGTCATCAAACTCGCCCACCGCGAACTGCGGCGCTGGGGAATAGAACATCCGCGCATCGCCGTCGCCGCGCTTAATCCGCACGGCGCGGAAGGCGGGCTTTTCGGCGTTGAGGAAGCTTCGGAGATTATGCCTGCCGTCGAAGCGTGTCGCAGCGGCGGAGAAATCGACGCGCGCGGCCCCTTCTCGGCGGACACTGTTTTCCTGCGTGCCTCGCGCGGCGAATTCGATGCGGTTGTTTCGTGTTACCATGACCAAGCCATGATTCCCGTCAAATGTTTATCATTCGGCGAGGCCGTCAACGTCACGCTCGGCTTGCCGTTTATACGCACCTCTGTGGATCACGGCACGGCGTTTGACATCGCGGGCAAAGGCATTGCGGAACATTCGAGCATGGTGGCGGCGATACAGCTCGCGGCGCAGTTGTTGACGCACGGCGAAGAAGGCAATCGCGCCGTCGAAGTTTGATCTGAAGTTCGATTTTGAAAGGTATAAAATAAGACGTGTCCACTACGCCAGAGCCTCAAGCCTCACGACGCGTGCTCGTCGCCGATGATGATCCGGCGATCTTGCGTCTCGTCACAGCCATTGTCGAAAAAGAGGGCTACAAGGTCGTGCCAGCGCGCGACGGGCGCGAAGCCTACAAACTTTTGCAGGAAGACGCGAACTTCATCGCGGGCATTTTCGATGTCATGATGCCGCACATACAAGGGCCGGAACTCGTTCGCTTTATGCGCACGGAAAAACGATTGATGAAGATTCCAGTGATGATGATGACCGCCGAGCAAAACCCGAAACTCTCTTCGGAAAGCTTTTCCGCCGGAGCCGTCGTTTTTCTGCCGAAGCCGTTTACCACCGCGCAACTGCAAATCATGCTGCGAATGCTCATCAGCAAAGCGGGCGCGTAGAATCTTCCAACGATAGACGCCGGACACTCAAAGGGAAATTCAAAGGAACATGGACGGCGGCATCGACGCACAGGCGGGCGGCATAAGCAGCGGGATTTTTACAATCGTGCTCGCGCTTCTCCTTGTCGTCCTCGTCGCCGCGCTTCTTCGCATGTTTTTCGCGCGCCGCAAAAGCCTTCCATAGTTTAAGCTTCGCGCGCAAAAGTTGCAGATAAGACCGCTTGTCATTCAGCAGATGCGTGCGCAACCAACTACCCGATACTGATATACAGGACAAGTTTTATGAATAAAAGAATCAGTTGGAAAGCTCTCGCTTGCGTTGTCCTTATCGCCGCGTGCGCGCTGTGTGCGATTGTTCGCACCGAAGCCGCCGCGAATAAGCTCGACGCAAAATTAGCGAGAAAGTTAATCTCACGCGTGGCGGGCATCGAACTGTCTAAGGATGCCGTGAAGGTGCAGGATAAAGACATCTCCGTGCTCGGCGGTTCATCGGCGACGGTGGTGGCGCAAATCGAAACGGCGTTCCGTTTTGCGAAAGATGAAAAGGGAGATTGGCGCGTCGCTGAAATCAGAACGGGCAATAATAAATGGGAGGACGTGGATTTGCTTGTCCGCGCCGTCAACTCCGAAAAGCAATCGCGCACCCGCGCCGAACTCGAAACGCTCGCTACAGCGCTTTTATCCTTCAAGCGCGAGCGCGGCTTTTATCCGGTCACGAACAGCGAAGCCGTGCTCGTCGATCAACTCAACCCGCGTTATATGAAAACCATCGTGCGCGTCGATCCATGGCACGCCCCGTATGTTTATGAAGGCGGGCGCGATAATTTTACCTTGCGCTCGACAGGCGCGGACGGCAAGGCGAACACGCCGGATGATGTAACGAGAAGCAGCAGTGAGTGAAAGATCAGGATAACCAGAAGACAGGAGTCAGAAGTCAGGAGACAGAATAAGAGCAAGAACGCGGGCGAGTCGATGATGAACACATCTCTCTTTGTTTCCTCATTCTGACTCCTGTGTTCTGAATACCGACTCCTGACTCCTTTTTATTTGACTCGCAATCGGCGCGGGTGTTAGGTTTCGACTGCGGACTTGCCCATGCAAGCGGCGAAGGCTTGTGGCGCTCGTCTTTGAACAAATAAGATAACGGCGGTTGCTGGTGTGGGATGCGCAAACTTCTTCTCGCAGACGATTCGATCACGATTCAGAAGGTCGTTGAACTGACTTTCACAGACGAAGGCTTCGTTGTCACGACGGTTGGCGACGGCGAACAGGCGCTCCAAAAGCTCGCGGAAGAAATGCCGGACATCGTGCTCGCGGATGTTTTTATGCCGGGCAAAAGCGGCTACGAAGTTTGCGAGCGAATCAAGCAGGATAAACGTTTTCAGCATATTCCGGTGATGCTCTTGGTCGGTTCCTTTGAACCGTATAATGAAGCGGAGGCGCGCAGAGTCGGCGCGAACGACGTCTTGACTAAACCTTTTCAATCAATTCGACAACTCGTCAATAAAGTCGGCGCGCTGCTCGGCGGCGATTCCAACCACGATGTGGCGGAAACACAACACGACGAACGACGCGATGACGCGCCCGCCTTGTCGATTTACACGCGCCCTTCTGACGCTTCGCACGCTGAAACGAATAAGGACGACGTGAACAACTCTCACGCTCATTCGTCCGAAGGCTTCTCGCAGTCGAACACAAACGAGCGCCACGAAGAAGCCGCCGGACACATCGAAGAAGCCGCGCCGGATAAATATTTCTCCGATCCTTCGCTTGACGACGAAATGATCGAAGCCACGCCCGCCGAAAATTTCACGCACAGCCATGATGATACGTCGCGTAATACGACGCCGCTTTCGCCCGTAGAAGTACGCGACGTTCTTGGGGCGAATGCCGGTACAAATTCCACAGCTTCGACGAACTCATCGAGCGGCGAATTCTTTGAACATGAAATTTCCGGCACAATGGAAATGCCCGACTCGGGAGATGAAACGCTGCTCTCGTTCGCTCCCGTAGAAGCACCGGCGCACGTTGTAGAAACACACGGAAACGAAACCATGAACGACGCCGAACCGCACGCTTCTTCTACACGAACCATGACCGGAACACACGCCTCAGACGACACGCTGCTCGATCTGGATGACATTGCGTCGCCTTCTGCGGCGGCCACCGAAGCGGACGATTTTATTTTAGACTTGCGCGACGAATTCAATCACGCGCCCCACACGGACAGCAACGAAATCACTGCGCCGCCGCCATCATTGACTGCGCTGCCGGACACCGCGCACGCATCCTTTGACGATGAGGTGCGACAGTCCGACGACAGCGAGGCCGCGACGCTTCTCGAGTTCGAGGAAGAAATGACGGAGGCCGCGCCGCAAGCTGCCGCCTACACGGAAGCCCAAAATATTTCTGAAAACGAACAGGCGGACTTTCCACACGCCGCAGACTCTTTTGCCGCGCACACGGAAACAATTGAGCCGCCGCACTCATCCTTCATCGCGCCAGCCGAACAAGAATCCTACGGCGAAGAACCGCACGCGGAAGAAACCTCTGCGTCGGCAACGACAGAGTGGGCAGCGGCGGATGAATCATCGCCCGTCGTATCCGGCGAAGTCGCTGTGCCGCAATGGGATTCCGCCAACACGCACACGAGCGAGGAAAACTTTCAAGAAACTCCGGCACACTCTGCGACGACGCCGCAGCCGGAGCAGTCCGGCGAAATCTCTGCTCATCAATTATCGCCGGAAATAATCGAACAGATCGCGCGCCGCGTCGTCGAGCATCTTTCGGAAAAAGTCTTGCGCGAGATTGCGTGGGAAGTCGTGCCGCAACTCGCCGAATTAATGATTAAGCGCCGCCTCGAAGAAGAGAAAACGCAGACGCCGTAAAGCATTTTCACAGCTTACGAAAATCGGGACGAAGCCGCGCTTATAGAAGCCGCTTCGCCCCGATTCTTCTTGCTGTTATACTCGCTTCATCTTATGGACATTCCGAAAACCTACGATCCGAAGCTTGCCGAAGCCGAACATTACGCGCGCTGGGAAAAAGAGAATTGCTTCGCGCCCGAAATCAACCGCGACGCAGACGCGCCCGTTTTCTCCATCGTCATTCCGCCGCCCAACGTCACAGGCTCGCTCCACATGGGACATGCCCTGCAGCACACTTTGATGGACGTGCTGACGCGCTACAAGCGTATGCGCGGCTATCGCACACTGTGGCTACCGGGTATGGATCACGCTGGCATTTCGACAGAAAACGTCGTCAAGCGCGAACTGCAAAAAGAGAAGTTGACGAAGTTCGATCTCGGACGCGAAAAATTCGTCGAGCGCGTCTGGCAATGGAAAAAGGAATCCGGCGGGCAGATTACACGGCAAATGCGCCGCGAAGGAGCAAGCTGCGATTGGTCGCGCGAACGCTTCACGATGGACGAAGGCTTATCCGCTGCTGTGCGCGAAGTCTTCGTGCGTCTCTACGAAGAAGGTTTTATCTATCGCGGCGACAGGATTATCAATTGGTGTCCGAAGGATCAAACGGTGCTCTCGGATTTGGAAGTCGATAAGGAATCGAACAAGGGCAAGCTTTATTATTTGCAGTATCCCGTCAAGCCGGAAAACGGAAACGACGCGCGACGCATTACGGTGGCGACGACGCGCCCGGAAACGATGCTCGGCGATACGGCTGTGGCCGTCAATCCGAACGACGAACGCTACCGCGATTTGATCGGCGCGACGCTAAGGCTCCCGCTCGTCAACCGCGAGATTCCCGTTATCGCAGACGAATATGTTGACCCGGAATTCGGTACGGGCGCTGTGAAAATCACGCCCGCGCACGACCAGAACGATTATGAAATGGGCGTGCGCCACAATTTGCCGCATGTCGTCGTGATAGACAAAGACGCGCGCATGACGAGTGCGGCGGGCGCAGAGTTCGCAGGGCTTGATCGCTATGCGGCGCGCGAAAAAGTAATCGAGCAACTCGCGGCTGAAGAACTTCTCGAAAAAGTCGTTGACTACGAATTCTCTATTTCAAAATGTGACCGCTGTCGCACGGTCATCGAACCGCTCGTTTCGACACAGTGGTTTTGCCGCATGGACGAAATGCGAAGCCGCGCGCTTGATTTGATGAATCATGAAAAGCTGCCGCGCTTTGTGCCTGAAGTTCCTTACGAAAAAGTTTACACAACGTGGCTGGAAAACTTGCGCGATTGGACGATTTCACGGCAACTCTGGTGGGGTCATCAAATTCCCGCTTGGTACACAAAAGACGGCAGCGTGATTGTCGCCCGCACCGAAGCCGAAGCAAGACAGAAAGCCGGAACGGATAATATCGAGCAGGACGAAGACGTTCTGGATACATGGTTTTCGTCTGCGCTGTGGCCTTTTTCGACGCTCGGCTGGCCGTCTGACACCGCCGACCTGAAAACTTTTTATCCGACATCCGTGCTCGTCACAGCGCGCGATATTATTTTTCTGTGGGTTTCGCGGATGGTGATGGAAGGCTTGAAATTTGAAAATCGCACGCCGTTTTATGACGTGATTGTGACCGGCACGATCTTCGACAAACACGGGCAGCGCATGTCCAAGACGAAGGGCAACGGCGTTGACCCGCTCGACGTGTTCGACAAGTACGGCGTCGATGCAACGCGGCTCACGCTCGCTTCCATCGGCAGCACGGACACGCGTTGGAACGACACGCAGGTGGAATCCTACCGCAACTTCGCCAACAAAATCTGGAACGCGGCGCGCTTTTGTTTGATGAATTCCGAAGGCGCGCAAGTCAACAGCAACGCCCTGCAAAACATGAGCGCCGTGCCGCTCTCCCTGCATGATCGCTGGATACTTTCAAGGCTCAACAAAACCGCGCGCGATACCGCCGCGTTCATCGAAGCTTACGATTTTCACCAAGCCGTGCAAACGCTTTACCATTTTTTCTGGGACGACTTTTGCGATTGGTATATTGAATTGACGAAGGCGGACGTGACCGCCGAAGATGCGTCGCCCGTCAGAGACAACGCGCGGACGCGCCTCTTGAGCGTGCTCGAACAATCGCTGCGCTTGCTGCATCCGTTTATGCCTTACATCACGGAAGAATTGTGGCGGCAATTGCCCGGCGTCGGGATACATTCGCTGCATCCTGCTTATCTGGACAACGATTTGTCGCCGACTATTATGCTCACCGCTTACCCGCAAGCCGATGAAACATTTATCAATCAACAGTCTGAACGCGAATCGACTGGTGGCTTCGGCGAGATATATCGCCCTCTCATAGACGAAGAAGCCGAACGAGAAATGAACGCCGTTATTGAAATTATTTCGCGCGTGCGCAGCATTCGCGCTGAAATGAATATCAAGCCGTCAGAGCATCTGCGCGTTCTTGTGGCGTCAAACGACGAAAAGTTGCGCGCGGTGTTTACAGCAAGCACGGATCAAATCAAACGCATCGCCCGCATCTCGGAAATTTCAATCGCGGATGAACTAAATGCGCCGCGTGCTTCGGCGCGTGCCGTGCTTGGGGGCGGCGCGGAAGTCGCCGTGCCGCTCGAAGGCTTGATTGATTTTGCGCAGGAACAAGCGCGGCTCGAACGCGAGAAAACGAAGTTGCAGGCGGAAGCCGACAAACTGGAAGCGCAGCTTGCTAATCCTACTTTCGCATCGCGCGCGCCCGCTGAAAAAGTCATGGAATTAAAAACGAGGCTCGAAGATATTTCCGCGCGCACGCGTGGCTTGCAACAAAATTTGGAGGCGCTGCAATAATGAGTTGGCTCGACGAAGGCGCGCTGTTTTCACAGATCGGCGCATTCCTCAGTGAAGATTTAGGACGCGGCGATATCACGACGCAATCTACCGTCGTGCGTAACACGCACGCGCGCGGGCGTTTCATCGCCAAGCAAGCGATGACCGTCGCCGGACTCGAAGCGGCGGAAGCGGTCTTTTCCACGCTCGACGCGCAGCAGCAACTCGAAGCATTCGTTTCCGACGGCGACGAAGTCGAAGCCGGAAAAGTCATCGCGCGCACGAGCGGCTTCGCAGACGTGCTGCTCGCGGGCGAACGCGTCGCGCTCAATTTGCTGCAACGGCTTTCGGGCATTGCGACGCTCACGCGCGAATACGTGCGCGCTATCGAAGGCACGAACGCCGTGATCGTCGACACGCGCAAGACGACGCCGGGACTTCGTATGCTGGAAAAATACGCAGTGCTCGCGGGCGGCGGACGCAATCATCGCTTTGGCCTCGACGACGGCGTGCTGATTAAGGACAACCACATCGCGCTCGCGGGCGGCGTCGGCGCGGCTGTCGAACGCGCGCGCAAGGAAGTCGGGCATCTGCACAAAGTCGAAGTCGAAGTCTCAAACGAGCGCGATTTGCGAGAAGCAATCGGCAGCGGCGCGGACATCGTCTTGCTCGACAATCTGACCCCGGAAGAAACGAAACGTCTTGTCGAATTAGCGCGTGAGTTGTCGCCTGCCGTGATGCTCGAATCTTCTGGCGGTATCACGCTGGAGAACGTGCGCGCTTACGCCGAAGCGGGCGTCAATTTAATCAGCATCGGCGCGCTCACTCATTCGGCGCGGGCGATGGATATCAGCTTTAAGATTCAGGCCGGTTAAAGTAGATTGACCGGGCGAACGCTTTATCGCATAAGCTTATGTTGAGGGAGTTCAAGTCTGTGAAGCAGCACGAAGGCGAGCCTCTTCGCCGATGGTTCGAGGATGACTTTTTTGATCTCATCGTGTGGTACGACGATAAGGACAGCGATGATAATGGTAACCGCGAAATCTTCGGCTTCCAACTTTGCTACGACAAAAACGGGCGCGAATGTGCCGTTACGTGGCTCAAGACGACGGGTTACTCTCACGAGATTATCGACAGCGGTCAAACATCCGCGTGGGATGTAAGGTCGCCTGTCTTGTCCGGCGCGGCGGCGTTTCCGCGCGAGCATGTGATCGAATGTTTCACGGAAAGAAGCGCGGAGATAGAAACGCACATCGCGCGTTGTGTTCTGCAAAAGCTCGCGGATTATTCGTCAACAAATGAATTGCAGAAGAACATCGGATAAGTGAATCTGCAAACGCATGGAACCTGCGGCGGCGCTGTGCGTGTGATGCGTGGAAGCATCTTTGCGATTGAAGCGGGCATCTTTGTCGGGTAGCTTGCCGTGAGCGCGAATCAAAGTTCGGAGGTGTGAGATGCAAAGCAAATTAAAGAGTCAAATGTGGACGGCGGTTTTGTGCGCGTTGGTGGCAACGGCTGTGCTGTTTGTCGATTCGAGCGCGCAGCAGCAGGGACGGCGCAGGCGCAAGCCGTCAAGACGCTCCACCTATCCTGTGTCGCGCGCGCGAACTTCCGCCGGGACGAACGCGCAATCGGATTCGCCTGAAATTATCAGCACCGAAGATGGTTCCGTGAACGGATCGAACGTCAATGCGCAGCCGGGCAACGGAACCAATAATCGAAATCGCTCCGCTTCGGGATCGACTACACGCACTGATTCCGAGAGCGAACTAACGCGCCGCGCCTTGAACAAATTGTCTACGGATGCCGATTACGAAAGGCTCTCGCGCGCCGAGCAGCGCGCCGAAAGTCTGAATGCGCAATTGCGCGACGTAGTCACCAGACAAGCCGATTTACAAGCGCGCGCGGAACAGCTCGACATTGATTTACAGCCGGGAAACATCGAACGCAGTCTCGCGGGCGTCGGCTCGCTTCACCCGGAGGAGTTGCGCGCGCAAAGGCGTCGCCAACTCGAAAGCGAGAAAACGAGAGTCCGCAGTCAACTCGATCTGCTGGATAAAAACCGCGCGAGTCTGGAAATTTCCATCGCCAGCGCGGACGCTGACACCAACCGCTTGCGCCAGCGCGTTGACGCCGCGAACGCCGCGAGTGCCGCGACGCAAACAAACGCTAATTCGTCAAACAATAATTCATCGAACAGTAACTCATCGTCGCAGACAGGCGCGGGCACGGCGGGCGCGACTGCCAGCCCGTCGCCGTCACCTTCGCCTTTGCCAAACGACTCGCGCACTCCTCGCTAATCCGCCGTTGACGTTTCTTTCAATGCGCTGCGTGCGGTGCAGGAAGGATTAGCCGTCTAATTGAAGAATACATGGGAACGATTGGGCTGGAAAATCTGTACAGTTTGATTAACGAAGCGAACAATCGCGGCGAGCGTGTCGTGGTCGCAACCGTCGCGCACACGCTCGGTTCGACGCCGCAGCGACGCGGCGCGAAAATGCTTTTCTTCGAGAACGGCGAAGTTGCAGGCACGGTCGGCGGCGGCTGCATCGAAGCTGAAGTGTGGGCGGAAGCGCGCGAAGCTTTACGCACCGCACGGCCTGCGCTTCACAAATTCAGTTTGACGGCGGACGCGGCGAGCGAAGAAGGCATGGTTTGCGGCGGCACGATGGAAATTTTCATAGACGTGTGGAAGCCGGAAACGGAAAGCGGTGAGTTTTAAACGATGAACGAGATGCGATGATTCACGCTGACCATCACAATTCATCGTCTCTTTCGATTTCAAAAGCCGTCGCCGGAATTTTGCGCGAATCTTCCATCGCTGCGCTCGCAACGCTCATCTATGCGCGCGAAGGCGTCGGTGCGAAAATCTTAATAGACGAATCCGGCGCGCAAACGGGAACTTTCGGCGATGACGAATTAGATAAGGGCGTCGCGCAGCACGCCGCAAAGTTTTTAGCTTCACGCGCCGAGGCTGCGACCTTCGGCACGCAGGATTTCGCCGCGCGCGTCTCCGATGAATGGAGGAACGCGCGCGTATTATTCGAGCGGATCGAGTCGGAGCCGCGCGTCGTCGTGTGCGGCGCGGGGCATGTCGGCGCGCAGCTTGCCAGACTTGCGCGGCTCGTTCATTACCGCGTGACGCTGATTGATGACCGCGCGGATTTCGTCGCGCGCGAGCGCTTCCTGGATTGTGACATAGAGCTTATCTCCGCCGCCGATTGGTGCGAAGCGACGCGGGCTGTGATCGGCGCTTCAGGGCGCGGCGTGTATGTCGCGGTGGTCACGCGCGGGCATAACGAAGACGAAGAATGTTTGCGCGCTGTCGTCGAAGCACGCCCCGCTTACGTCGGCTTGATCGGAAGCCGTCGGCGCACAAACATCGTGCTGCAAAGATTGCGCGAGGAAGGCATCGCCGAAGAACGTTTGCGGGAGATTCGCGCGCCCATCGGTCTGGACATCCACGCCGTTTCACCCGAAGAAGTCGCGCTCGCCATTCTCGCGGAGATGATCGCCGTGCGTCGCGGCGGCACGGGCGCGCCGCTCTCTGCATGGCGACGCAAGTGAGAGATGTTTTGTAGTTAAAGCAGGAATGGAAGAATCGCCGGAACGCGTTTGGCGTAAGCGTCATACTCCGCGCCGAAGGCTCCGCGCAAAAGTTTTTCTTCGCTGCGGACGCGTATGATCGTGCCGACGCCGAAAATTATCATAGCCAACACCAGCGCCGACAAACGGTTGAAAGCCAAGCCCGTTGCCAGCAACATGCCGAGCATTCCCGTGTAGATTGGATGACGCACAATCTTGTACGCGCCTTCCGTGACAAGGCGATGCTCGTCTATTAATCGCGCCGTCAAACTCCATTCCTTGCCGAGCGTGCGCACCGCCGCGTTGATTATCCAGATTGATCCGATGACGAGCACAGACGTTATGATTGCGAGCGCGATCCCGCCCGCTTTATCGAACGGCGCAAGCGAAGCGAAAGCATTGCGCGGCACAGCAGCCCAGACTACGCCGTAACTCGCGCCCTGCAACGCGAAACCTGCGAGCGATGTGCGGTTACGTTTGCGCGCGGGCGAGTGCGGCGATTTCTTGCGAAACATGAAAATGAAGATGAAGGAGAGCCAGCCGATTAGCAGGGCGGCAAAGGTGACGAGTGATGCAGGCTCTGTTGCAAATTTCATTAATGGCTCCGCGATCTAAATGATTCATACCGGCTATTGGCGACGGGCAACTTTAATGTAAGCTGCAAACGCGCCGCAAGCGCAGCACGGCGTCTAAGCAGCGGCGCATACTATCTTCTATTGCGGATGGGCGATCAAGGGTTATGGCAACACAAGTGGAATCGAGTTTGGATGAATCGAAGAGCGCGGGCGGATTGTTTCGCGCGTTGTCGCACCGAAATTACAGATTGTTCTGGACGGGCGCGCTGCTGTCGAACGTCGGCACATGGATGCAGGCGGTGGCGCAGGGCTGGCTCGTTTTGAGCATGACCGACTCGCCGTTTTATCTCGGCTTGGATGCGTTTATGGCGACTGCGCCGGGACTTTTGTTCACGCTCGCGGGGGGCGTCTTCGCAGACCTCGTTGACCGCAGGCGCTTGCTGATTTACACGCAAATCGGCGCGGGACTATCGGCGCTCACGCTCGCCATTTTGATTTCAACGCAGGTTGTGCGCCCGAATGATTTCACACACGTGTGGATCGTTTTTATGCTGTCGTTTTTCACGGGCTGCTGCATGGCTCTGGCGTCGCCGTCGTATCAGGCGATTACGATTGATCTGGTCGGGCGCGAAGATTTGCCGAACGCGATTGCCTTGAACTCGACGCAGTTTCAATTCTCGCGCGTCGTCGGCCCGGCGCTGGCGGGAATCGCCTTGAGCGCCTTCGGCATCGCCGGATGCTTTTACGCGAACGCTCTTTCGTATGTCGCCGTCGTCACGGCGCTCGCGCTGGTGCGTTTCGAGCACCACGAAAACGATGTGGATGCTGTTCGCGCGACGAAAGACACGCGCGCATTGTGGAACGATTTGATCGAAGGCTTCAGCTACGTTCGCAAGCGCCCGCGCGTTTTCATGCTGCTGTCGATTTCCGCCGTGACAAGTCTTTTCGGCGCGCCGTATTTCTCGCTCGTGCCGTATTTCGCGCGCAACATATTTCACCTTGGCGAAACAGGGCTTGCGACGATGATGGGAGTGGCGGGCGCGGGCGCGTTTTTAGGCGCGCTCTTTCTGGTCTTGCTCGGCAACTTTCGTTACAAGGGATGGTTCGTGCTCGGCGGCGCGTTCTTTTTTTCGTTGGCGCTCATCGGCTTTTCGCTTTCGACTGACTATATGCTCTCGCTGATTTTTCTTTTCTTCATGGGCTTCGCCATCGTTTGCTCGGTTGCCGTCATTAACACTTTATTGCAGCAACTCGTGACAAACGAAATGCGCGGGCGCGTAATGAGCATGTTCATACTTTCCTTTATGGGCGCGATGCCTATTGGCAATCTTCTCGCGGGCGCTGCCGCGCATCGCTACGGCGCGCCGCACACGCTCGCCGCAGGCGGCCTTATCATCGCCGTCTTCGTCGCCTATGTCGCCGTCAGCAACAAGCGTCTGCGCGGATTGCGCTGACCGAGCGCCCGGCTATTCTCCTCCTTCTATGCGCGGCGGTGATAAGGCGTTCTCTCGACTTTTCCGCTGTGTGTAATAGAGCCACGCCCTACTTAACGGGAACGTTCGCTTGAACGGTGCAACGCGCCCGCGCAAAATTCCATGTCTCTTATTAACGGCACACGTTTTGGCCGCTATGAAATTTGCTCGCAACCCGGCACGGGCGGAATGGCGAAGTGTTCCTCGCGCACGACACCAAACTAAATCGCAATGTCGCCCTCAAATTGCTGCCCGTTGAATACGGCGACAACAAGGAACACGTTCGCCGTTTCGAGCGCGAAGCGGCGGATGATTTGCTCGTTGATTTGAAGACCGTTATAGAGTAAACCCATGCGTTTAATTTTCAGTGGATGACGATGCCGAAGCCGATTGTGACGTTGTTCGCCCTTCTACTTTTCTGGGTGATTGATGAAAAAGGAGACCCTGCAACATCGAAGTCGCGCGTGAAGATCGGGTTGTAGTCCACCTCGACGAGCCGGAGGTCAATCCTTCTATGCACGCGCACGTCAATGCCGCCGCCGAGTTTCATGGCGAAGCTCGTCACTTTACTTCGGAGAGTAAAATTGTCGAAGGGGATTGGAGAAGTATTCACTCCCTTAAAGGTGTTGCGCGCCGCGCCGAACAGAGCATGAGCAAACGGCTTGAAGCGTGCAGCTTTCCGGTTGTCTTTGACCTCCATGCCGACCAGAAAGTTATAGACGCGATCTGTGGTCTTGAGGGTCTCGGCAGTGCCATCGAAAGTGTCAACGAACTTGTCGGTTTTAGAGTGACCGGTCACGTTCGCCTTAATGCCAAAATACCTGTTGAAGTTATAAGTGATTGAGGTGTCGAAGCCATTGAAGCCCCGACGATGGCAGAAGGAAGTCTGAAAGTTTTTGCCGAGGATGTCCGTCGCCTCGCTTGAGCATTGTGCGAAAGTTGTACCGAAAGCTGTGGAGGCTTCGGCATTGGGCTGCACCCTGTTGTATGAGTAGCCGCCGTAGAACTCGACTTTGTTGTAATCATCCGAACTCTGTGCAAATGCCTGAGCAGCGCAGAGGCTGGTGAAGAAGATTGAAAGCAGTAGTTTTTTCATGGTCTTATCCTTTCCAAGTGTGTTGCTAATTTCTCGCTTCAATTATTAACGCGCCGCCGCTTCGTCAAAATCACCATGCCGCCACAATCTTTTTTTGAGCCAGTCAAACCGCGAGAAACACTCAAACAATCTTGCAGACCGTTGCTGAATGAAATCCGTCGCGCGGTGCTATACTCCGGGCGCGCGACGACGCCATAAAACAGGCGCGAACGAACAAACGGAACAAACGAACTTCATGCCCGCACACTCCTCCGCCCGCCATGAACTGACGCAGTTGCTCGTAGATTGGGGCAACGGTGATGAGTCCGCGCCCGATAAACTTTTTCCGCTCATTTATGAAGAACTCAAACGCACGGCGCGCCGTTATCTGCGAAAGGAGACGCCGGGACACACCTTGCAAACGACGGCACTCGTCAACGAGGCTTACTTGCGTCTCATTGACCAAACACGTGTTCACTGGCAAAACCGCGCGCACTTCTTCGCCATCGCTGCACAAATGATGCGCCGTATTCTCGTTGACCACGCGCGTAAGCGTGTACGCTTGAGACGCGGCGGAGGGATGCACAAAATTTCACTCGATGGAGTCGCCGTCGTGTCGGATGAACGCGCGGCGGAGTTAATTGCGCTTGACGAGGCGTTGCAACATCTCGCCAAAGTTGATGTGCGGCGCAGTCAAGTCGTCGAACTGCGTTTCTTCGGCGGCTTGAGCAATGCGGAGATCGCCGAAGTGTTGAAGATTGCCCCGAACACAGTGATGCGCGATTGGAACATGGCGCGCGCGTGGCTCTACCGCGAGACGTGCAAGGAAGTCACGGATGAAACCTGAACGCTGGCAACAGGTCAGCCAACTTTTCCAGTCCGCGCTGGAACGCGAACCGCGCGAACGCAACCGCTATTTGCAAGAGGCGTGCGGCGATGATAATTCCTTGCGTCGCCAAGTCGAATCCTTACTCGCCGCACACAACAAGGCAGACGATGACGATTTTATTAACTCGCCCGCCGTCGAACGCGCCGCGCCATTGTTGATGGAAGATGAAGCGACGACGGGCGAATTGATCGGTCACTACAAAATCTTGAAGCGCCTCGGCGTGGGCGGAATGGGCGAAGTCTATCTGGCAGAGGATACGCGGCTCGAACGCCACGTCGCGCTCAAAATTTTGCTTACCGAAGTGGCTCACGATCAAGACCGTATTCGCCGTTTTGTCCAAGAAGCGAAAGCCGCATCCGCGCTCAATCATCCAAACATCTTAACCGTTTATGAAGTCGGGAACTTTGAAAATTCGCGTTACATCGTGACCGAATTTATCAAAGGCAAAACGCTGCGCGAGCGAATGAAAAGCGAACCGCTTACCTTGCGCGAAACGCTCGATGTCGCTTTGCAAATCGCCGCCGCTTTGAGCGCCGCGCACGAAGCCGGAATCGTTCACCGCGACATCAAACCGGAAAATATCATGCTGCGCGACGACGGTTTGGTGAAAGTCCTCGATTTCGGTCTGGCTAAATTAACCGAGAAGAGAAACGAAGCCGTCGAAGCGGAAGCCGAAACGCGTGCGCTGGTCAGAACTGCGCCCGGAACGATCATGGGAACTGTTGCCTATATGTCGCCGGAACAGGCGCGCGGGCGACAGACAAACGCGCGAACAGACATTTTCAGTCTCGGCGTTGTGATTTACGAAATGTTCGCCGGACAACAGCCGTTTGCAGGCGAGACGATGAGCGATGTCTTGGCGGCGGTTTTGAAAAGCGAACCCGCGCCGCTCAACGGTTTTGTTTCAGACATTCCGAAGGAGTTGGAGAGAATTGTCGGCAGAACGCTACGGAAAAACGCGGACGAGCGTTATCAACACATCAAAGATTTACTGATTGATCTGCGCGACCTGAAACAAGAGTTGGAGTTTGCAGCGAAACTCGAACGCCGAATATCTGTCCGACGGCATCAGCGAAAGTTTGATTAACCGCTTGTCGCTACTGTCGAATTTGAAGGTGATGTCGAGCGGTTCCGTTTTTCGTTACAAAGGCAAAGAGCAGGACGCGCAAAAAATCGGCAATGAATTGAACGTCCGCGCCGTGTTGACGGGCAGCGTCAAACAAATCGGCGACCAACTTATTATCAATGTGCGGCTGGACGATGCCAAAGATAATCATCGCATTTGGGGCAACCAATATGTTCGCAAGTTCGCGGACATTCTCGCCGTGCAGAGCGCAATCGAGCAGGAAGTTTCAAGCAGCTTGCGTTTGAAGTTGACGGGCGCGGACGAGCAGAAGTTGACGAAGAACTACACCGCAAACGCGGAAGCCTATCAACTTTATCTTAAAGGGCGATACGAGTGGAACAAGCACACGCTGGAAGATTTGCAGAAGGACATCGAATACTTTAATCAGGCGATAGAACTTGACCCAAACTATGCGCTGGCTTACTACGGGCTGTCTGCTTCTTACGGCGTGTTGGGCAACGACTATCTGCCGCCGAACGAGGCTTTCCCTAAATCGAAGGCTTACGCCGCGAAAGCGTTGGCGATTGACGACACGCTCTCCCAAGCGCATACGGTAATGGCTTCGGTCAATCTGTTTTACGATTGGGACTGGGCGGAAGCCGAAAAGCATTTGCAGCGCGCGCGAACTCTCAATCCCAATGATCCGACTGTAAGTGACATTTACAGCGTTTACTGGGATGTGATGGGGCAGCCCGACAAAGCGCTGACGGAGTCGAAACGCGGTCAAGAACTCGACCCACTTTCGCTCTTGATGAACACGATCCTTGGGATTGATTTTTACTACACGCGGCAATACGATGAAGCGATAGCGCAATGCGAAAAGACGGTTAATTTAGAGCCACGTTATTACAACGCATCTCTTTGTCTCGGGCAAGCCTACGAGCAGAAGAAAATGTACGGGCAGGCGATTGCGACATTTCAAAAGGGAATGACTCAAGCGGAACGCAATCCGAAACTTCTGGCTTCGCTCGGACACGCTTACGCTCTCTCCGGCGAACGGGATAAAGCAAACGAGGCTCTCGCCGAACTGCGTGAAATATCCAAACATCGTTACGTCAGCCCGTATTTGTTCGCTGTCGTCTATGTCGGTCTGGGCGATAAAGACCAAACCTTCGCGTGGCTGGACAAGGCATTTCAAGACCGCGCTTTTTTTCTGATCTGGCTGAAAGTCGAACCACTTTTCGATTCCTTGCGCGACGATTCGCGCTTTCAAGATTTGCTGCGGCGTGTCGGTCTCCCTTAATTATTAATGGCGCGCAAGGAAACATGAGCGCGTGCGTTCTAGTAACTGAACACGCGCTCGTTTTGCACGCGCGACAAATGAATTTGAGGAGAGAGTTATGCGAAATAAAAGATTAGCGATTCGTTTTGTTTTTGTTTTGTGGGCGATGATTTGCATTGCGTCGGTAAGCGTACACTCGCAGGGAGTTATTATTCCGCGTCCATGCGGGCGATGTCCGCGCCCCATTCCTTTGCCGCGCCCCATCAACTTGCCGCGCTCTCTGCCCGTCAAATCCATCAAGCTCGATACGAAGATTAAAGAACAGGTGGCGACCACGCACGTCGAACAAATTTTTCGCAACGACACGGATGCGACGCTCGAAGGCACATACTTTTTCCCGATTCCAGAGACGGCGTCGATCACGGAATTTGCGATCTGGGACGGGGAGCGCAAACTCGTCGGCGAAGTTCGCTCGCGCGAGGAAGCGCGACGGATTTACGACGACATAGTGCGTCGCCGGCGCGATCCGGGACTCCTTGAATACGCCGGAAAAGATTTGTTTCAGGCAAGCATTTTCCCGATCAATCCGCATTCCGACAAAAAGCTCGAACTCACCTATACGCAAATTCTGCGCGCCGAAAACGGCACAGTCGCTTATCGTTATCCGCTCGGCACAGGCCGCCAACTTGCCTCAATCGGCACAGTCGCCGGACGCATAGAGATCGAAGGCCGCGACGCTTTGCGCAATCTTTATTCGCCGACCCATAACATCGACACGGCACGAAACGGCGCGAATCAGGCGCGCGTTTCCTTTGAATCGGCGGCGGGACGCGACCCGCAGGATTTTCAACTCTTCTACACCGTGTCGCGCGATGATTTTGCATCAACGCTTTTAACGCACCGCGAGCCGGGCAAGGACGGCTATTTTCTATTGATGATTTCGCCGAAGGATAATCTGGCGGAGCGCGAGTATGCGGCGAAGGACATCGTGTTTGTGCTCGACACATCTGGTTCGATGGCCGACGAAGGCAAAATGGAAAAGGCGCGCGCAGCGCTTTTGTTCGGCGTGAAAAATCTGCGCGCGGCGGATCGCTTCAACGTCGTTTCGTTTTCCGGCGAAGAATATTTGATGTCCGCTAATCTCATCGCGGCCAACGAAGAGGGACGCGCGCGCGGCCTCAAATTTATACAGGCCTTGCAGCCGACGGGCGGCACGAACATCAACGATGCGGTGCTTGCGGCGCTTAAACAATTCGACGGACAGAGCCGCCCGAAGATGATCGTCTTTTTAACGGACGGCTTGCCGACGGTGGGCGAAACAAAAGTCGCAAGCATCGTCGGCAACGTGCGCGACGCCAACGCACGCACCTCGACTGTGGCGCGCAATGTTCTCGCGGGCGACGCACGCGGCATCGGCGAAGCGCGCGGTACTGTGCGCCTGTTCACGTTCGGCGTCGGCTATGACGTGAACACGCAGCTTCTGGACAAACTCGCGGCGGAGAACGGCGGCGCGGCGGATTACATCGAACCGAAGGAAGATTTGGAAGTTAAAGTCTCGAACTTTTTCGCAAAGGTGACGCATCCAGTGTTGACGGATTTGCAGATCGACATGGGCGGCGTCGAAACGGATTTGGTTTACCCGCGAAGTCTGCCGGACATCTTTCGCGGCGCGCAGTTGACATTGATCGGACGCTATCGTAATGCAAGCGATCTGCGCAACGTCAGCCTTCGCTTGACGGGCGACGGCGGCGTCAGCAGCAGCAATCGCGCGCGCACGTTCACATATACGGGCGAGCGGTTTCCTTTGATCAAAGACGGCAACGATTTTCTGCCGCGTTTGTGGGCGACACGTCGCGTCGGGTGGCTGATGGAACAAATACGCGCCAATGGCGAAGTGCGCGAAGTGCGCGACGAGATTGTTGATTTAGGCACGCGCTACGGCATCGTCACGCCCTATACGTCCTATCTTGCGCTTGAATCAAACAACTCTGCGCAGACAAACGACGACATGATTCGCAATTCGCCTTTACCGATGAACGGACGCCGCGTCATGAAAAGAGAGCGCGCGCCAAGCGTAAGCGTCAACGGTGCTGCCAGCGCGGGCGGCAGCGGAAATTTCTCTGCGACGACGGGCGCCGAAGCTGTGCAAATGAGCAAAGGCGTGCGTGCGCAGCAGGAAACAATAACGGTGACGGCGGATTCGTCTGCGGCTTCTGCGGCGAAGCGCGATGTGCGCGGCAAAACCTTTTACCTGCGCGAAGGAGCGTGGACGGATGCGGAGTTCAAAGCGGAAGCGCGCTTGCCGGAAACCATGCTTTCATTCGGCAGCGATGATTATTTCGCGCTCCTCAAACGCGAGCCGAGACTCGCGGAGTTCTTCGCTCTGGGCGAACGCGTTATTGTAGTTTTCAACGCACGCGTGTACCGCATCGAGAAGGCTTTCCCGTAAGGCGCGCCAACTAAAGAGCGCGGATTGATCTGCGCATGACAATTGAAGGACAAGATAAGCCGCGTAGCTTTCGACGAAAAAAAGCTGCGCGGCTTATCTTGTCTCGCGGGCGCAAGTTCGTGTAAAACGATAAAGGCATTTTCGATTGAAATGCTTTGCCGCACGCGCGCATAAAACTTTTTTCTTCCTCGCCAGCGCGCCGGATAAATTCTTTATGGAGCCAAAAAGCATAAATGCAAATTAGTCGAACGCGTGAAAGCGCAATGCGCCTGCGTCGAACGTGGTGCGCATTGTTTCTGTTGTTGAGTTTGTGCGCGGCGGCTGCGAGCGCCGCCGCAACGCTTGATCGTGTGAGCGGTTGGCGCGCCGTCCGGCACGGTCTCGCCGAAAAGGATTTGAATGCCGTTTACTTTGTCGATTCCAAACGCGGATGGATTGCGGGCGATGACGGATTCGTGAGCCGCACGGAAAACGGCGGCGAGACATGGGCGCGGCAGAGCGTCGAGACTACGGAGGCCATCAACGATGTCTACTTTCGCAATCGTGACGAAGGATTTCTGCTCGCAGGCAATCGTATTTTCGGCACGCGCGACGGCGGCGAACACTGGCGCGGAGTCAGCCGCTTTCCGCCGCAGTTCTTCAATGGAGGGCTGCCGGAACTTTACAGCATACGCTTCGCGGGCAAAAAAAAGGGCTGGGTCGTCGGCTCCGTCAGCCGCCGCGAAAAAGTTACGGACAGCTTGCTGCTCTACACGAATGACGGCGGCGCATCATGGGAAACTGCGCCCGTGCCTGTGCATGTGGAGTTGATTCAGATTGATTTCGCCAACGATGAGCGCGGCTGGATTGTCGGCGCGGGCGGCACGATTTTGCACACTGTTGACGGCGGCGCTACTTGGACACAGCAACGCTCGAACACGACGGCGACGCTGTATCACGTAGACTTTCGCAACAACCGCGTCGGGTGGGCAGTCGGCGAGCGCGGCACGGTTTTGCGCACGACGGACGGCGGGGACACTTGGTTTCCGGTCACACTGCCTGTGCGCGCGACGCTTCTCAGCGTGCAGTTCACGAGCGATGATGACGGCTGGATTGTCGGGCGCGGCGGCACAATCCTGCGCACGGGCGACGCCGGGCGCACATGGATAAGACAGGAAAGCACGACGACGCAGAATCTTTACGCGCTCTATACGGACAAGAAAAATAACTGGGCAGTCGGCGGCGACGGATTAGTGTTGCAATACGAACGCTGATTCATGCGCGGCAGTGTTTGTCGCGTGAATTATCTCAAAAGGAGCAACGAAAAGTCCTAACGACATTTTTATTAAAATCTCGAGCTGTGATAAACTCACCGCTCTGAACATCGGAAGCAGCCTCCGGCAATTATTCTCAAACTTTGAAGCGAGGAATTCATGCGCTCTGACCGTCAATCCACGATCATGCCGTCCAGCGTTTACAAGCGCGAGCAAGCGGCAATTTCCCGCCGCCGCCTTTATCCCGTAACGGTTTTCTATACTTGTTTCTCCGCGCTCATGCTGGCGCTGGCGTTTAGAAGGGCGCACCCTTGGATGGCGCTGGCCTTCTTCGCGGCGGGAGTGCCGATGTGGTCGCTCGTCGAATATCTCTTTCATCGCTATATTCTTCACGGGCGGTTCAAGCAGTCCAAAAAGTTTTATAAGAAATTTTATATGGGCTTGATGAACAAGTATCTCGACCCGCTGCACTGGGAACATCACGAGCGCCCGTCCGACGGAATGCACATCAACGGCGAGTTGAAGGATTTGCTTCCGCTCTTTGCGGTGGCGCTGCCTTTGAGCTTTATCTTTCCATTCTATACGGCTCCCTTGCTGCTCGCCGGAACAATCCAGAGTTATGTTGCCGAAGAGTGGATACATCACTCCATACACTATTACAACTTCAAGAATCCTTACTTCCGTTACGTCAAGCGGTATCATCTCTATCACCACAGCTCGCGCGGCATCGAGAGCGGCTTCGGCATCACCAGCGGTCTCTGGGACGTAATGTTCAAAACACGCTTTCCCGATAACGTTCGGCAGCTTTTGTCCAGCCGTGGCAAAGCGCGCGCGTGAATCGGCGACAGCATCGACTCGAAAAACTTGACATCGCAGTGCGGAGATTTCAGGCATGACTCAGCCGGGCTATGCTCTTGTTACGGGCGCATCGATGGGTCTCGGCAAGTTCTTTGCGCGTGCGCTGGCGGCGCGAAAGCAGAACGTCGTGCTGGTGGCGAGATCGAAGGATAAGCTCGAAGCTCTGGCAAATGAATTACGCGCTGCGCACTCGATTTCAGTTGAGCCGCTTGAATTCGACTTGGCTTCTCCAACGGCTGGCGTGCGTCTCGCGCAAGAGTTGCGTACACGCGAATTGCACATCGAGCTGCTCATTAACAACGCTGGCGTCGGCCTGCGCGGAGAGTTCCTGAAGCTTTCGCTCGATCAACAGTTGGGAATGGTTCAACTACAGAACGCGTCCGTCGTCGAACTGACGTACAACTTGTTGCCGCCGATGATCGAAAAGCGGCAAGGCGCGATTATCAACGTGTCTTCGGTGGCAGGCTTTCAACCGATTCCATACGCCGCGCTTTATTCCGCCGCGAAATCCTTTCTCACAACCTTCTCGATGGCGCTGCGCGAGGAAGTGCGATCATCGGGCGTGAAGGTCGTGACGGTGTGTCCCGGCAGGCTCCGCGCCGATCCTGAAAAGGCGGAAAGTCAGGAGCAAAGAAAAAAAGTTCCGGGCGGCGAGCAAGGGCATGAAGAAGTCGTGAGCGAGACTTTGAAAAAGCTGGATGCGGGCGGCGGCCTCGTTATTCCGGGAAGAATCAATCGTTTGACGGTTCTAGGTCAACGCTTGATTCCGCCGAATGCCGTCCCGAAACTCGTCGCGCGGATGTCCAAGCCCTGATCGCTTGCCGCGCAACCTGTCAACGCACTTGCTTTGAAAAAGCGTGCTCGTAAATAAATTAAAGCGCCCGTCGCTTGCACATAATGCAAGCGACGGGCGGTTTCTTTGTTGCGGGTTCTTCTCTCTTAGCTTACGGATTAATCTGGCGCGTGCCTGTGAAGGGAAGCGCGGGAGCGTTCGGGATTGCGAGATTGATGGAACCTGTCATCTTGTTGTTGTCGGCGCTGCCCGTTAGTTTGGCGTCGATTTTTTGTCCCTGCATTTCAATCGAGAGCGCGGCGTTGAAGTCTTTGCCGTTGAGCGTCAGATTGCTCAAGGTCGTCTCGCCCGCAATCGGCGTTTTGACTGTGCCGTCGAGCACGTTGCCGTTACGGTTAATGACAAGCGTGGCGGGAAGCGTCTGACCGTCGGGCGCGGTGATTTGCAGTGTCCATGAGCCGACGAGGTTAGCCGCATTGCCGCTGTTGCCCGCCATAGCATTTGCGCCACCCGCTGGCATCGTTCCCGTTCCCATGCCATTACTGCCGCTGCTTGCGCCTGAATTCATTTCCTTGCGCGCGCCCTGTGCATCATAAATCTCTATGTTTTGGGCGTAGGGCTTGAGCTGATCCATGATCTTGCCTGCGTCGCCGACGACGACGATGGCGACGCGGTCGGGCGTAATGTAAGTTTGCGCGACGCGCGTGATGTCGGCAGAAGTCACTGCGTTCAGGCGTTCGCGGTACGTCTCCAGATAGTTGGCGGGCAAATCGAACATCTTGATTTGCACGAGTTGATTAATGAGACCTTCCTGCGTTTCGAGTTGAATCGGAAAGACGCCTGTCAAGTAAGATTTCGCGTCCGTGATTTCCTTGGCGGAGACGGGTTCCGTGCGAATGCGTTCGAGTTCGTAAAAGAACTCTTTGAGCGCTTCGCCTGTGACGGGCGTGCGAACTTCGGATGAAGCGCGAAAGCTTCCGGCGTTGCGGCGCGCGTCGAGGCTCGAATAAGCGCCATAGGTCAAGCTACGTTTTTCGCGCAAATTCATAAAGAGGCGCGAGGAAGCGTTTTGGCCTAGCACGGTGTTCATTACGACTGCCGGAAAATAATCTGCGCTCGAACGCGTCAGGCCTAAGTTGGAGATAACGATGTTGGATTGCGCGGAGCCGGGACGGTCAACGAGATAAATCGCGCGTGCGCTTCGTGCTGGCGGCGCGGGAAAGTTTTGCGCGAGCGGCTGGCCTTTGCTCCACGAACCGAAAAGCGTTTTGACCTGATTCATCACCGCATCGCGTTTGACATCGCCGACGATGACGAGGACGCCGTTGTTCGGCACAAAGCTTTGTTTGTGAAAGCTTGCGAGTCTATCGCGCGTGATGGCGTCGATGGATGCGGGCGTCGGGCTGATGACGGAATAAGGGTTCTGTCCGTAGATAACTTTGGCGAGGCGTTCATTCGCCAGAAAATCCGGGCGCGAGCGTTGCAGCACCAATCCCTGCTTGGAATTCTTTTTCTGGCGCGCGAGTTCGTCTTCAGGGAATAACGGATGCAGCGCGATGTCCGCCATCAAGTCCATAATCCTATCGCCGTAAATCGAGAGCGCGGAAGCGGAGACGGTCGTGTAGTCGGCATTGCCACCGGCGCTCAAGGACGCTCCGAGCCGTGCGACTTCGTCGGCAATCTGCTTGCTCGTGCGCGTCGCTGTGCCTTCGTTTAAGAGTCCGGCCATAATCGAGTTGAGGCCGGGAAGATCGGCTGGGTCGTTGGCGTTGCCTGTGCGAAAGGCTAGACGATAGCTGACGATGGGCAGGCGTTTGTCTTCGAGCACGACAACGCGCAGGCCGTTTGCGAGCGTGGTCTCGAAAGGGTTCGGAAGCGTGAGCGGTTTGGCGCGCAAGGGCGCGGGCGCTTGCCTGCGGAAATCTTCTGTTTGGGTCATGGTTTGGGCGAAGGCTGTCGTGGTGAAAGAAGCAACTAAAAGAAGCGCTAGTCCCGGCAGCATTGAAAAATATTTTCGACGAATCATTGCGTTGAATCTCCTTGAGGCTTTACGTTTACGGGCGACCGGGACGCTTCGGCGTAGTGCCGGGTTGCGTTTGCTTGGGCGCGTCGGCGGGCGACTGCGGCTGTTCGGGATGTTGCGCGTCGGGCGTGCCGACGGTCACCGTCGGTTTAGCGGGCGCAGACGGTTGCGTCGCAGGCTTGGCGGGAACTTGCGGCGGTGTTGCGCCGTTCGGCTGCGTAACCACTGCATCGCCTTGACCGGAGCCTGCGGGTCTGCCGCCTGCGCCACGACGACCACCGCCGCCTGCCGGAGGCGCGATGTTAAGGAGCACGCGATTGTCCGTGTCTAGGTAACGCGCAACAGCCGTTTTGATTTGTTCGGGCGTGACGCTCATGTAACGATCAAACTCTGTGTTGATGAGTTTCGGATCGCCGTCGTAAAGCGCGAATTCGGAGATTTGCATGGCGCGGCCAAGCGATGATTGAAGCGTGCGAATAGCATCGTTGCGCAAACCGTTGCGCAGCTTTTCAATTTCCTCTGCGGTCGGGCCATTTGTCGCGAGATTTTTGATTTCGGCGAGAATCACTCCGCGAATTTGCGCGGGGTCTTTGCCGGGCTTCGGAATTGCAATAATAGAAAACGAAGATGGGCCGCGCCGTTCGCCCACACCGCCCTGCACGGCGAGCACGGATTCATCTTGTTTGACGAGTTTCTGGTAGAGACGCGAGCTTTCACCGCCCGTCAGAATTTCGCTTGCAGCTTGCAGCGCGTAAGAGTCCATTGTGCGCCGCGCGGGAATTTTCCAGCCGAGCCTGAAGATGGGAAACGGCGCGAGCGGGTCTGTGAAATTTTCTTCGCGTGCGGCAACTTCCGTTGGTTCGGTGACGTCAACGGCAACCGGATCGGGCTGGCGCGGAATGGTCGCAAAGTATTTTTCGACAAGCGAGCGGGCTGTTTGCAGATCGAAATCGCCGACGATGGTTAGCACGGCGTTGTTCGGCGCGTAGTAAATGCGGAAGAACTCGCGCACATCCTGAACGGTTGCGGCGTTCAAGTCTTCCATCGAGCCGATGGTTGAATGAGCATTCGCTGGATTCTTGAAAATCAATTCGTCCATGCGCAGGGAAGCTGCGGCGAACGGTTGATTGTCGATGCGCAAACGCTTTTCTTCCTGCACGGCGTTGCGCTGGTTATCGAGATTCTCCTGCGTGACTTTGAGCGAGCGCATACGGTCGCTTTCGAGCCAGAGCGCGAGCGGCAATTGATTGGCGGGCAAGGTCTCGAAATAGTTGGTGCGCTCGCTGGAGGTCGTGCCGTTCATTGTGCCGCCGGCGTTCGAGATGAATTGAAAGTGCGCGGCCTTCGGCACGTTCTCGGAGCCTTGAAACATCATGTGCTCGAAGAGATGCGCGAAGCCCGTGCGCCCCGTCTTTTCGTTGCGCGAGCCTGTGTTGTAATAAACGGCAACGGACACGACAGGCACGGCTGTATCGCGGCTCAAGACGACGCGCAGGCCGTTAGGAAGCGTGAATTGTTCGATAGGAACAGTCGGCAAAACGAAGGTGGATGACATGGCTTTGTTCGTTTGAATCGGATCACTGGCTTTCGCCGAAGCGATTGTCAGATTGCCCGTGTTTGTTTGTGCGCGGACTTTCGGCGCAGTAAAGGTAGTCGTGGCGCAGAACAGCGCGGCAATCGCCGTCAGCGCAGAGCGAACTGGAAACTTCATATCGATTCCTCTGTAAAAGGGGTTGTAATCAAAAGCGCCGTTCGTTGGTGAACAGCGCCGGAGTATGCGAACGAGATTTGATTCTTAAGTTTCTTTTTCGTCGATCATGCCGCGCAGTTCGGCGCGCAGGCGCTCGATCTCGGAAAGTTTTTGCTGCACGCGCTCAAATAAGGCCGATTGCGTTTTGATGCCTTCGTCGATCAGGTAAGCGGCGGCTTCGGCGCGGTTGTGAAAGACTCCCGCCTGCACGAGTTGTTCGAGTTTATCCTGCGCTTCGGGTGAAACTTTGACGGCGATCACGTAGTCATCCTTTGCGGAAATGGCGCGTTCAATTGTGCGGCTGATGTCGCGCCCGATGGCGCTCAAAGATTCGGGAATACGCGATGCTCTATCGCGCACGGAAGCCGTCGGGCGCGCGTGCTGTCCGGCATTCTGGTGTTCGCCCTCGTCTTCGCGCAGCATTAAATCGTCGATGGGTTGCGGCGGCTGCAGTTCATGTTCGGGATCATACGGGCTGCTCATAATTTTTCGACAATCCTCCTCGAAACATTCAGCGCACGCTTAAAAAACTACGCTGCTCGTGTAAACCATAAAAACGGGAATCTATAATCAGCTATGATGCGGCGGGGATGCGTTTACGATGCACGCGTAAAAGCCGATTTCGAGAAACGCTCGGGAACAACGAAACGGAGAAAACATTCTACGAATCAGCCCGAAGCGCAGTCAAGCGCAAGCGGCTCGAAGCACGCGCAAGCGTAAATTAATTCCTTGTCGCGGGCATCGCGGCGCACAACCTTGCCCGCGCCGCAGGCATCCGGTAATATGCACAAGAGAGGCGTTCTTCAGTGGTTGATTAAATGTTGTCTAAGCAAGACCAACGAACGCTTACGGGAAAGGCTTTCTCGCCGTACCGAAACACTCTTGCCGGATTTGAAACTCTTAGAGGTTGCCGAAGTGAAAAATAGATTTTCAAGCGCCATGTTCGCGCTGCTCGTCTTCGCCGTTACGCTCCCGCCTTTCGTCTTCGCACAACAACAGCCCGTCAGGAGACAAAGTCAGGGACGACCGGCAGATCAAAATCCCTTGGAAGTCCAGCCGTTGCCGGGCGCTCGCCAACCGTTAAGCGGTGTATCCGCAAAGCGTGGCCGCGCTCGATCCGCCGACGAAGCGACCGCCGAAGTCGAAAAAGATTTCGCCGAAGCTCTGACAATCGTGCAGGAAAATTACGTCGGCGGCAACAAACTCGACTACAACGCGACTTTCAAGCAAGCGATCATCGGCATGTTGCGCTCGCTTGATCCGCACTCGAATTATTATGATCCGCAGGAATTCGACGAACTGCGCACAGACCAGCGCTCGGAATACTTCGGCATCGGCGCTTCAATCGGCGACAGGCGCATCGGAGATCAAACGGACACATATATTCTGGCGACGTTTCAAGACGCTCCGGCGGCGCGCGCAGGGCTTCGCTTCGGTGATCGCATCGTCGCGGTTGACGGCGAACCGATTCGCGGCAAGGATTCCGGCGCTGTCCGCGATAAACTGCGCGGGCCGCGCGGCTCCGCCGTTAAAGTAACGATTGAGCGCGCCGCGACGAACCGCACGGAGATTGTCGAAATCACGCGCGATGTCGTGCCGCAGCCTTCCGTACCCGATGCTTATATGCTGCGTCCCGGCGTCGGCTATGTGGACATGACGCATGGCTTTAATTACACGACCGCAGACGAATTGCAGGCCGCGCTCGATTATTTGCACGGCAGAGGAATGACGCAGCTCGTGCTCGATCTGCGCGGGAATCCGGGCGGCATTCTCGAACAGTCCGTGCGCACCGCCGAAAAATTTCTGCCGCGCGATCAATTGATTTTGACGCAGAAGGGACGCAGCCGCGCGGAAGATAGGCCGTACTCTTCGAGAAATTCCAAGCCAGACACGACGCCGCTCGTCGTTCTGATTAATGGCGGCTCGGCATCCGCTTCGGAAATCTTCGCGGGCGCAATGCAGGATCACGACCGCGCTTTTATCGTCGGCGAAACGAGTTTCGGCAAGGGACTCGTGCAGAGCATTATTCCGCTCGATTACGGCGCAGGTCTGACGCTTACTTCCGCTAAATACTACACGCCTTCGGGTCGCCTCATTCAGCGCGATTACTCGAACGGCGGCTTCTATGATTATTACAGAGGCAGCGCCGCGCGCTCGCTTGATCCGAAGAACAAGAACGCTACGCCACAGCGCCCGACGGGGCCGGAAAGCCGCACCGACACGGGACGCCCTGTTTACGGCGGCGGCGGCATCGCTCCCGACGAAACCGTTAAGCCGCGCACAGGCAACATCGCGCAGTTTCGTTTAATCGATCCCGTTTTCGCCTTTGCGCGGGAAGTCATTGCTGGTCGCGTCGGCGGCTTTGAATCTTATAAGGTCAACCGCGCGATTGATTTCGATCATCAACTTGCGCCGACGGATTTTCCTGTGACGGACGGCGTGTACAAAGCGTTCAAGGATTTCGTTGCAAGCCGTGCCGAATACAAAACGCTCGCCGCACAGCTTGATCGCAATCGTTCCTTTATCGAACTACGCCTACGCCTCGATCTCGTCACCGCCGCATACGGCACGGTGACGGCCAATCGCGTGCTGATTCAAACGGATGATCCGCAGGTCGCTAAGGGAATCGAAGTGCTGCCGCGTGCGCGCGAACTCGCCATGTCAGCGCTGCGCGGGCGCAATCCGTAATCGCAAAATTTCAACTTGTTCAAATTAAAAAGGAAGCGCTCCCTTTTTGTAAATGCTACATGCACTCGTTTCGGCTTGCGTCGGTTTCTTACTCCTCGCCTGTTTCGCTGTGCGGGTGATCGACGGGCTTGGATTCCGGCGAGCCTTTTTGCCGCAAAAAAATGGAGAGGACGATCAGCACGCCGACGGATAAAAATTCGCTTTGCCAGTTTTGAAAAGACTGAAACCAGAACTGCGACGTTCCCATAAATTCCAGCATCGTGACAGCTTGCTCGCCGTGTGCTAGTTGGTCTGCGCTGTATTCGCGCGCGCCGCCCGCCGCGTGAAGCAGAAACGAAATGAAGAAGAGCAAAAACAGCGTCGCCGTCAAAGAATGTTTGTAAACTGCGAGAATGAGTCCGCCGCGATGCACAGGCCAAGGAGCGTTCGCAGGCGGATTCGCAGAATTTGGTTCCTCGTCCGTCGGTTCAGCCGCATCGAGCTTCTTGGATTCGGGCGAGCCTTTTTGAAACAGAAAAGTCGTCAGCAGCACGTAAGCGCCCATCTGCAAAAATTCGCTTTCCCAATTTTCAAACACCGCTTCGACGAAATGCCCGCTCGTGAGATACGCGCCGAAGGAGAGTTGCGTTTGATGGTGTTGCTGCAAATCGGAATTCTTTTCGTGATAGCCCGTTAGCGCCTGTCCGACGAGAAAGAGGAAAAACAAGCCGAACATCGCCAGCGATAAACCGTTTTCACGCAAGAGTCGTTTCATTGCATTCTCCATTCGATTGAGAACATTGATGCGGAACGAGCGAGAGAATATCAGTTGATGTGAAATACAAAAAGGGCGAGCTTCGTAATCTTTACGAGACTCGCCCTTTTTCCATCCCTTTGCTCGTTCAATAAGAAGCCGCGATTAACGTGTCACCGTCGGCTTCCCGTTTATCAATGAGAGGCGAGCCACTCATTGAATACCTGCGCGGCGTCATGCTTATTGCTCCAACGCGCGCGATTCTTGCCCGTCAATGCGACGACCATTGCTTGGTGCTGCCCAGCGCGATCACCGAGCCGCTCGAAGTAATTAAAGAGCCGGTCAATTTTCAAGACGCTTTCCTGCGCCGCTTCGACGGTTTTGAATTGCAGCACGTTGCGAAAGAAACGCGAGTAAACATTCTGCTCGC